>JACCDP010761624.1_pt1 | contig 119196 bp, 91 predicted proteins | sample 7445841 | NCBI WGS metagenome assembly JACCDP01 (sample SAMN15323441, study PRJNA562643) | freshwater metagenome | isolation source: river surface water | place: USA:Blue River Watershed | collected 2017-08-17
AAAAAAGGTTTATGCGCAAGGAACAAAGATAACAACTGAAGAAAAGTTTGGATTGGAAGCGCTACAGAGCAATGTTAAACTGTACTTTGGCGATACAATGAAATCAGCCATGACAGACACGCTTTTTGTAAAAAAATCCGAGTAACAACTACACAATAACAGCCTTGTAGTCGTCAAGCAAAGACAATTGATTGATGGTTCTGTTGAAATTGTTCAGTGGATATTTTATACCATAATAGGTGTCATTGTTCAGAAAATCCGTCAAGAACCTCAAAGCTTGCATGTAGATCATGAATTGTCCAGCATAATTGATTGCATCTAATTCTTCCACGTTCAACAAATCTTTCATGTGCTCAAGGTATCCAGCAACAATTGCCTTGTGAAAATCAGGTCTTACAAATACCTGTGCAAGATCTGTCTCTTCTTCATTTCCAGGAGAAAGATAAGTCCTGAACATATCACCCAAATCACTGATCAACAGCCCAGGCATGACTGTATCCAGATCAATAACACAAACCCCTTTACCCTTTTCATTCAACAAAACATTGCTGATTTTTGTATCGTGATGAGTAACGCGTTGAAAAAATTGTGAAGATGATACGATATATTGGTATCTAGAAACAATGCTAAAATCATCCTGGATTTGTTGAATTGCTTTAGCGGCATGTTGAATACGTTCCTTGTTTCCATGTTGCAATGCTGCAGTAAATTGTTGCCACCGGAAAGTCAGGTCATGAAACTGTGGAATAGTGAGTTTGAGTATACTCATATCCATGCCTTTAAAAGCTGCAGTAAACTTGCCAAATTGAAGAGCTGCTTCATAAGCTTGATCAGCACTGGTACAAGCATCAAGCGTATGGGTTCCTTTGACAAAAGGAGTCAACCTGTAAAATGTTCCAGATTCAACCGCGTAAGGATCACCTTTTAAAGTGGACAAAGGTGTTGGGTAAAATACTTCTTTGCCATTGTTTTGAAGGAAATTGGATAATGCTTCAAGATTGGATGCAATATCCAATGGGGTTTTGAAGACGCTAGTATTGACCTCTTGCAGAATATATTCTGGTGAAGCTGCTTTACCTACTGTATAGGTTTTATGAATGAGTCCATTGCCAAACAAGGCAATTCGATAAGCCTCTGGATCAGAAAAGTACTGTGACAAGATATGGTTTCCAATCATAGAATCAATATAAGAGCCTTACTCTGAGGGAACCTTTGACTTTTCTGAGCAACTCAACTGCATTTTTGGATAATTTCTTATCGATGTCCAAGACTACATAACCAATCTCATCATTGGTCTTGAGGTATTGACCAAGCACATTGATTTTATTTTCAGAAAGTGTTGTATTGATTTCTGATAGTACTCCCGGAACATTGGTATGGATATGCAGAATGCGGTGTGTACCTTCTTGAGGAGAAAGGTTCAATTCTGGTACGGTATGAGACCCTGTGGTGGCACCCATTTCAAGATATTGCAACAATTTGGCACTTACATCCTCACCTATATTGTATTGCGCTTCCTCAGTAGAGCCTCCAATATGAGGGGTGAGCAGCACATTCGGAATATTCTGAAGGGGGGATGAGAATGGATCACCATTCTTCTCAGGCTCAACAGGGAAAACATCAATGGCTGCACCTGATAAATTGCCGTTGGTGAGTGCTGCAGCCAAAGCATCCAGGTCTACCACTTCTCCCCTTGCAAAGTTGATCAGGATAGACCCTTGTTTAAACTGTTTGAGCAGGGTTTTATTGATAAGGTTCTTGGTCTGTTGTGTTTCAGGAATGTGAAGGGTAACAATATCAGCCTTTGAAACAACGTCTTTGATTGTTTTTCTGGACTCTGCATTACCCAGCGGCAACTTGGTGATGGTATCAAAAAAGATCACTTTCATCCCCAATGACTCTGCAAGAATACTTACCTGAGAGCCAATATTCCCGTAACCAATGATTCCAAGGGTTTTTCCCCGTATTTCAAAGCTTCCTTTGGCATCCTTGTTCCATTGGCCTTCATGTGCAGCTTTGTTCTTGTCCAGTATTTTTCGGATGAGGATGATAGAAGCACCAATGACCAGCTCTGCTACTGAGCGAGTATTGCTATAAGGGGCATTAAAAACGACGACTCCTTTTTTACGGGCGGCCTGGAGGTTTACCTGATTGGTACCAATACAAAAACAACCAATTGCCTGAAGTTTTTCAGCATGTTGCAAGACCTTTTCTGTGATCTGCGTTTTTGACCTGATACCGACCATGTGCACATTCTTGATCTCATTGATCAGCTGATCTTCTGAAAGAGCCCCTGAAATTTTCTTGATGTCTGCATAACCAGCATCCTTAAAAACTTTGATGGCTGCATCACTTATATTTTCAAGCATTAAGATCTTGATCTTATCTTTGGGGTAACTGGTTTTGTTTGTATTAACCATTTTTTTAAGCTGTAGATTTAAACAAAATTAGCAACTTATTGTTCCGTTTCCAATTTAAGCATAGCAATGCAGAAACTTAAACTCTTCTTTATATTGTTTATCGCCTTTTCGGCGCTTTTTTATGTTTTTGATCGATACCGCAAACCAACGCCAACAGCGCTGAAGGAATCCAAGGCAACATTTAAATTTTTGCCCAATACTACCTTCACACCCATAGATTATGAACTAAGGAACTCAAGTCAGCATTTTTTTGACCAAACGTTGCTTCGCTCAAGGTTCAACGGTGGTATTCTTGTGGCGAGAAATGGTAAAATAATCTTTGAAAGGTACCAAGGATTTCAAAATGTACTGAGTGGAGAGCCCATTGACTCCAACACTGCTTTTCACCTGGCCTCCGTTTCAAAAACCTTCACTGCGATGGCTATCCTTAAACTATGGGAAAATGCTGCTTTGCTGCTTGACGATCCTGTAGCAAAATACTTGGATGGCTTTCCTTTTCCATTGATTACGATCAGAAACCTGCTCAGTCACCGGAGCGGACTGCCCAATTACGTGCATTTTGTTGAAAAATTGGGTTGGGATACTCATCGTTTTGTGACCAACGAAGATATTTTACAATTGTTGATTAACAACCCAGATAAACTTAAGCCCGGTAGGGCCAATGCTTACTTTGACTATTGTAACACCAATTACGCACTTTTGGCTTTGGTTGTTGAAAAAGTCAGCAAACTTAGTTTTTCAGACTACCTCGATTCCGTATTTTTCAAACCCCTAGGGATGTACAATAGTTTTGTCTACACGGTAGACATGGCAGAAAAGGTCCTCCCCTCCTATAAGTTCAACAACCAAAGGGAGCCGATGATGTTTCTGGATGCAGTTTATGGCGACAAAAACATCTACAGTACCCCAAGAGACATGATGAAATGGGATTATGCACTCTCAAAAGACCTACTTTTTGCTGAAAAAACACTGGAAGAGGCCTTTAAGGGGTACAGTTATGAAAGAAGAGGTACCCGCAACTATGGATTGGGCTGGAGATTGGTAGAAATGCCCTCTGGAAAGAAAATCATCTACCACAATGGCTGGTGGCATGGTAACAATACAGTTTTCAGCCGACTTCCAGCTGATTCTACTGCTATCATTGTCTTGGGCAACAAGTTCAACAGGAGCATTTACAAGGCCAAAAAGATTGCTGGAATATTCAAAGGATATGGTATCCAATCCGAAGATGATGAGTAATGAAATGCTCTTGGATATCCTATTTTCTCAGCGAAAAATGATTCGGCAAAAAACCTTCATTTTTCATCAGTTTTTATCTATTTTTGCTGCCCCTAAGTCAGTAAAACACTGTTTAGTTCAATAACCAAACGCATTAGTATTGTTTATGGAAAATTTGATCTATCTCGTTCCCATGATGGGAATTGTCGGACTGCTTTACACCCTTATCAAGTTCAACTGGGTATCAAAGCAAGATGCCGGTTCTGAAAGGATGAAAGAAATCAGCAATTTTATTGCTGAAGGTGCTATGGCTTTTTTGAAGGCAGAATGGAAAATTCTTGCCTATTTTGTTGTGATTGTAGCCCTTTTATTGGGTTTCATGGCACAAAGCAATTCAAGTAGCCATTGGAGCGTTGCCATTTCTTTTGTTATAGGCGCCGTTTTCAGTGCTACAGCTGGTTATATAGGCATGAAAGTTGCCACCAAAGCAAATGTGCGTACGGCTGAAGCAGCTAAGACAAGCCTTAGCAAAGCATTGAACGTATCTTTCACCGGTGGTGCAGTCATGGGCCTTGGGGTATCCGGATTGGCCGTTTTAGGATTGGGTGGCCTTTTCATCGTTTTGAAACATTTTTTTGCTCCCGATGGTGATGCAGAAGGCATGTTGCGTACCATTGAAGTGCTTACAGGCTTCTCACTCGGTGCGGAGAGCATCGCTCTTTTTGCACGTGTTGGTGGTGGAATTTATACAAAAGCTGCTGACGTTGGTGCTGATTTGGTTGGTAAGGTTGAAGCTGGCATCCCTGAAGATGACCCCCGTAACCCTGCTACCATTGCAGATAACGTGGGTGATAATGTAGGTGACGTTGCAGGAATGGGTGCTGACCTTTTTGGTTCATACGTTGCTACTGTTTTGGCAACAATGGTACTTGGACAGGAAACCATTTCAAATGATAGTTTTGGTGGCATTGCCCCAATTTTGTTGCCAATGGTGATTGCTGGAGTTGGCATCATTTTGTCAATAGTTGGCACTTTGTTCGTGAGAGTGAGTGACGCAGTTGGTGCAAGCACACATGCAGTACAGAAGGCCCTCAACATGGGTAACTGGGGTTCGATGATCCTTACAGCAATTGCAGCCTATTTTATTGTCAACTATACTTTACCAGAAACAATGACCCTGCGTGGACTTGAATTCACCCGCAATGGTGTTATTGGAGCCATCGCTGTAGGTCTTGTGGTAGGTGCACTCATGAGCATTATCACTGAATATTATACTGCTATGGGCAAGCGCCCTGTGCTGAGCATCATTCGTCAATCAGCTACAGGACATGCAACAAATATTATTGGAGGTCTTGCCATCGGTATGGAGAGTACCTTCTTGCCAATTCTTGTATTGGCTGGTGGTATTTATGGTTCATATGCCTGTGCAGGATTATATGGTGTTGCCATTGCTGCTGCAGGCATGATGGCCACTACAGCCATGCAGTTGGCCATTGATGCATTTGGTCCTATTGCAGACAATGCAGGCGGTATTGCTGAAATGAGTGAATTACCCAGTGAAGTGCGTGAGAAAACCGATATTCTTGATGCAGTTGGCAATACTACTGCAGCAAGTGGAAAAGGATTTGCCATTGCATCAGCCGCACTGACCTCTCTCGCTTTGTTTGCTGCCTTTGTGGGTGTTGCCATGCCGGACAATCAACACATCGACATTTATAAGGCAGATGTGCTTGCTTCATTATTTATCGGTGGAATGATTCCTTTCATCTTTTCCTCACTTGCCATCCGTGCCGTGGGTGAAGCAGCCATGGCCATGGTTGAAGAAGTTCGTCGCCAATTCCGTTCCATTCCTGGCATCATGGAAGGAACAGGCAAGCCTGAATATGACAAATGTGTTGCCATCTCAACAGAAGCATCCCTCAAAAAGATGATGTTGCCAGGTGCCATTACCATTGTTTCTCCTTTGCTGATTGGTTTTATACTAGGACCAGAAGCATTGGGCGGATTTTTGGCCGGTGCAACTGTTAGTGGTGTTCTGATGGGTATTTTCCAGAACAATGCCGGTGGTGCATGGGACAATGCAAAAAAGAGCTTTGAAAAAGGTGTTGAAATCAATGGAGAAGTATTTTACAAGAAATCTGATCCACACAAGGCTTCTGTAACTGGTGACACTGTTGGTGATCCTTTCAAGGATACTTCTGGACCATCCATGAACATCCTCATCAAATTGATGTCGATTGTTTCTTTGGTAATCGCCCCTACCCTTGCTCAAATGCATCCAACCTCTACAACCACCAAGGTCGAAAAGAATGTTCAGATCTCAATCATCAATACAGATACTGCAAAAGCTGAAATCAGCATGACTGAAGGTCCCGACCAAGGACTGATACAAGCATTGAAGGCTGATGGATTGATTGGCGAGGGTTCAAATACCATTGAGTTTGAGGCGGGTGTATTGAAAGTTAATGGCAATGTAGTCAATGCCGATAAATACAAATCAATGATCAAGGGCGATAAAGTCCTTATCAAGATTGATGAAAAATCAGTTGCCAAGTAAGTTTCCAACTCACTTTAATAAAAAATCCCCTTCAATTCAAGGGGATTTTTTATTGCTCGAATGTTTTTAGAATCAATTATTTTCTTGCAACCTTGAATGTTTTGGTCAAGCTATTGCTTGCAGTCTTTTGACTGGTTACAGCAACAGTTACACTATAAAGGGATCCTGAAGCCAATGTACCAGTTGAAATGTCGTTTGAAGCAACAGTAGACTTCACGTTTTTGCTATCGAGCAATGTTCCTGAGGGGTCTGCTTTTGTAGTGATATCAATGCTAATACCTGTGGATGGCATTTTAGAACTTAAAATTACCTTGAAGGAATAAGTACCTGATAAAGCAGTTGCTGTGGTTGTTCCGGGATCAGGATCCAATGTAAACAAGATATTCTCTTCCACTTCCACAGGTGGTGGTGGTGGTGTGGGTGGAGTTGGAGTTGGTGTTGTTTTTTTGGTGCAGGAAATGGTCAAACAAACCATCATGATGCATATAAGAGGTAAAGACCGATTGAACATGTTTTGAATTTTTATAAAATTAAGCAGTTTTGAGGGATTACCAAATATTCCTTGGGCAAAGATCTCCGTATGCATTGTTCAAAGTAAAACCCAGGACAATTTCATGGGTACCTCGGTTCATGGTACTAAGGAGGTATTTTCCCTTGTTGAGATCATAAGCATAACTGATGTTGAAGGTATGGGCAACATTCAGGCCAACCATACCTGAGAAACCATCACCCATTCTGTAGTTGGCTCCAATCCACATAAGGTCCCTATACTGTGTTTTGATGTTAATGTCAATTGCCAAAGGAGTCGCAGCAATATACCTCAACATCATTGATGGCAATGCTGTTATATCCTGATTGAGAGAAAAACGATACCCTGCAGTGGCAAAAACATGAGGCACCAGTGTAGATCTGTAGGCCGCACTGTCTACCAGATTGAACCTTACAGGAATGATTTGTTGGGCAGATAAACCAGCGAAATAATTGGAAGAATACAACCACAAACCTGCATTGAGCTCTGGTTTGATTTTACTGATATCATTGACAGTGTTGCCAATTGCAGGGTCAAAAGCTGTTGCAAGCGTAATTTTGCTCTTGTTTACATTGATCGATGAAAATCCTGCACCAAAGCCAGCTGCAAGGCTGGTTGTTCCGGTAAGCCCTAGATGATAAGAATAAGTTGCGTAGGAGGTCATGCGGTTGATGTAACCAGTAGAATAGTTGACTGCTGTAAATCCTAAACCATGGTGCGGTGGTGCTGCAGTATAGTTTGCCCAATATTCTTTACCCCTTGGGTTTTGCCCTTTCATGTCAAAAGAGTTAACTGATTCACGGTAGTCTGATTTTCCTATGGCTCCATGAATGGTAGCATAAAAGGTTTTGGGAGCACCCTCAATGCCAATCCATTGGTTTCTGGCACTAAGCTTAACATCAACATAATTCTCAATACCGCCGATGGCAGGATTGACAATATAGTTGTTCATGATGTATTGGGTATAATGTGGCCTTTGCTGGGCAATGGATGCTTTCAAAAAAACTAGACATATAAACAACAAATACAAACTTCTCATCATTACTATTTAAAAATGGTTACATAACCAGCAACTCTCTTCCTGCCTGATTTGGGATCTATTACAAAGTAATAAGTGCCAGTTGGCAATGGATTTCCTTTATAGGTTCCATCCCAAGGTTTTGAATATCCTTCAGACCTGAAAACAAGTTGGCCCTGAGGTGAATATACCTCTAAGATACAACCAGGATATTGATCCAGGTATTTGATATCCCATAAATCATTTATTCCATCTCCGTTGGGCGTAAAAGTATTGGGAGGTTTTGGAAGTTTAAGTACTGTAATGGCAATATCATCTGTGCTTGTACAATTACCCCTACCGGTAACACTAAGTGTATACACAATATCATCCTGGGGCTTTACAACAAGCGGCTGAAGTATATCTGTAAAATTGAGATAGGTTGATGGAGACCAAGCATATTTGAGAGAATTCCCTGTTGCTGTGGCAGCAATTGTTTTTTGACCATCATCCAAAACATACATGTCTGGCCCTGCAGATATCTTTGGATAAGGATGGATGGTAATTGATTTGACAGCAGTATCAGAGACACATCCTTCAGCACTTACCACAAACAGGCTTACATTAAAGGTTCCTGCTGTGCGGTATAAATAAAGTGGATTTTTAGTCTTGTCAACATCACTATTGCCAAAATCCCAGTTCCAAGCCGTTATGGGTCTAACGAATCCATTGCTTTCGTCAGTAAATTGAATGTCTTTCCCAAGGCAAGCAGAATCTAGGCTATTAAAAATGGCCTTGGGTTGTGGGAAAACATCAACAAGCAACCTGGTCAGTGAATCTTTACAATTGTTGTTGCTGGTTGCCACCAATTTTACATTGTAACTGCCCAAAGACAGATAGTTATGGGTCCCATCCTTGGTGACAACTGGATTTGTATTGTTGGGATCACCAAAGTTCCACAGATAAGTGATCAATGATCCAGATCCATCAGGAATGGTGGTATTGTTGGTGAAAAAGGCTTTTCCTTCCGGCAGACAAACTTTGGGTAGATCAAAATTTACCCTCGGAAGAGGTTTAACAATTACAGGAAGTAATTTCGGAACACTGGTACACCCATTGTTGGTTACTACATCAAGGCTGACATTATAAGTTTTAAACAATGCAAACGTATAATCCAAAGGATTGGCATTACCAATTGATTGAATGGGGGAACCATCTCCAAAATTCCAGTTCCACTTGACCAAGTTACCTGCATTGGGAACAGCTTTGCTGGTGAAAGTAATTGGATTTTTTTCACAATTCAAGGTGCTGAAAACAAAATCAGCAGTGGGTCTCGGCCAAACGATGATGCTCTTGCTTACAGTATCCTTGCAACCATTGGAGGCAGTGAAAGTATATTTTAAGATATAAGTGCCAGCACCGGCATTCAAAGGAGTGTACAGCCCTTTCGCGTTTACGCCTTTGCCTGCAAATAATGAATCACCAGGTGCAATGCCTGTAACATCCGTGAACTTGGCTTGGGTTATTTGCCTTGGTGTTGCATCCAAGCAAATGCCAGGGATTGAATCAAATTGTACAGAAGGGCTACCCAACAAATTAACCTGACTGTTCTCATCATCAGAGCAGCTTCCTCCTGAAAATGCGCGTACTACAATTCTGACAGGTTTGAGCGCCTGATTGGAAAACTTAGGATAAACATGTTTATAAATCTTTCCTGAATCTGGCAACTGATCAATATCTTTTATGGTTGGATTATTATCATAGTCCCAATAGATTTCAAGTTTTCCAATGAAGCCAAAATCTACGGTTGATAAATTTTTAATCCTTACGGTGTCATTGCTGCAAAGTGAATCTGGCAACAATACCACAAAGTTTGATTTTGGAACTGCTCCGCTGACAATGAAAGATGTTGTTTTGGTAGAAACGCAACCTGCAAGACTGGTTACCCTGTGAAACATGGTATAGGTACCTGCTGCTGTGTATTTGTGTCTTGGGTCTTTTAATAATGAGCTATCAGGATTTGAAGGGATGGCATTGGCATCACCAAATCTCCAAAGATGCGCAAAACCTGTACTGTTGTCTGCAATTTTGGTGCTGTCAAAGAACTCAGCAAATGCATCGTTCAAGCATACTTCTGGTATGCTGTTGTTCACAAAAGGTTTAGGATGAATTCTTATCGTTTTAGTGGTGGTATCACTTTTACAACCCTTGCTATTCTCTACCATCAATCTGATTACCTGGTCACCCCAAGATGCAAAAGTTTTTGTCACAGGACTTGTCAAATCCTGAGGAGTAGTGGCATTCCCTAAACGCCAGTTCCATCTTGTTAAGGTTCCAACATTGGCAGTTGACAGTTGCTCAAATGTAACCGTCTCAGTTTCGCATGCCGGAGCAACAACCTTAAAATCTGCAATGGGAAGTGGATGCACAACAAAAGATTTTGTTGCTGTATCGCTAATACAACCATCTGCCGTGAATCCAACCAGCTTCGCTGTAAAAGTTCCAGCGGCAACAAGGGTGAACAATGGATTTTGAAGGGTGTCTTTCAGTCCATTGGATAGAGTCCAATTCCATTTGACCATGGTTCTTCCTTGCGGATTGGTTTGGTCAGTCATTTTGGTATTCTCCCTCAAACATACTTCTGGAGTTACAGAAAAATCTGCCTTTGGCTGGGCAAAAACTTCGGTCAGTTGTTTACTCAAAGAATCTATACAACCATTGTTTGTCTTGATGATCAGTTTGACATTGTATGATCCAACTGCTGTGTATTTGTGTGTAGGGGAAATTCGGTTTAATGCAGTATCAATGTTGGTTGATGTTGCATTGGAATCACCAAAATACCAATACCTATTAAATGAGGCCTGGCTGCCATCAGAGATGGTGCTAAGGTCTTTAAATGTTCCCATTCCGTCAGGGAGGCAGATTTTGGGTAGGCTAAAATCAACGGTTGGATTCGGGTTATTGGCAAATGTTAGTGACTTAACAGGGCTTAAACAACCATTTTGAGTTTTAACCCTGAGTTGAACAGTGTACTGTTGAAGAGCAGTAAATTTTTCTACAACAGTAGCATTTGTTGTTTTTACAACTGGATTATTGGTTACCCACAACCATTCTTTGATACTGGCTCCTCCCCCAACACTGGAGGCATCAACGAAACTGACATCTCTGTTTTGACAAGTAGGACCAAGAATAGAAAAATTTGCTAAAGGTACACTATCAACATATACATCTTGTGAAATGGTATCTGTCAAACAACCTACGTCAGTGTAAGCAAAATACTTGACCGTATATTTTCCTGGATTTTTGTATTTGTAGTTGAAATTTTTCAACGTTTTGAAGTTTCCATCACCCAAATCCCATGAGTAGCCAATAACTGGCCGGGCGGTTGATGTTGTTGTATCAACAAAAGCGATGGAATCGGTAATGCAATTAGTAGTAGTAAACTTAAAACCACCTTTTGGCGGTTCAAAGACCTGCAAATCAAAATCAATTTGCTGTTCACCTGAACATCCATCAGTGGTTGGATTATTAGCAATTACCTGAATATTATAAGTACTGATTGTATTGTAAACAAAAGTTCCTTTTAAAGAATAACTATAAATCCTTTTACCGCTTACCAAGTACGTTGAATCATATTTTGGTGCATTGTCTTTCGGGATTGCAGGATAGTTGGGAACCTTCCATTCAAGAGATAGTGGTTCATAAGGCAGGGTAATGGAGATGTTGAAAGGTGTACCTTTACAAGTTGCAGGCAATTTGACTGTTGCAAACTTGTTGTTGGTAGTGAGTGTTTGATACAGATCCTTTACGTTAGCACCAGCATTGTAACCATATGTTTCAGCATTGCCATATCCATATGCGATGGCATTGAACCCAGAGTCGGCCTGGATAGTATGTGAACCCGCTGATACTTGCACCTGATAGTAAGCATAGTTTGATTCCTGGGGATGTACGGTTGAGGCAACAACAGGTGCTACTCCATCTATTTTCAAGGAGCTTTCTCCATTTTTATGGATGGCGATATTGATATAATGCTGGTTGATTCCCGCATTGGGTGTTGAGTTGACTGTAACCTTGTCAATTGTTTGTTCAATTGGACTGAGGTAAATCATTTCTGGATCACCATTGCCTCCAATTTGGTTATTTCCACAACTATTTGCAGTAGTGATGTATTGCGCAACCATTACAGGTTGATCAGATTCCAGCAAGTCAGGTGTATTGCTTTGGTATTCGTAATAAAATCCTCCTTGCAGACCGGTCAGTGCAATACCATTTCTTTTCACTACAGTACCAGGTTTGCTGATGGCAACGCGGTAGAAATTATTGGGCATTTTTGAGGTAGGAACAGTGAGGTATTTTTTTCCCCAGGCATTGGCGGGAAAAGCCTGTTGCATGTAGTTGTCAGCACTTCCTGATCCATTGTTACAAGAAATGCTCAATTTTCCGGATCCAGAAAAAACAGCAATTCGTTTACAGGGGCTCGTTGGCGTTGCCACAGATCTGATTTTCGTACCAGTGAGGTCTTCACCTAAGAATGGATTGGTTGAGGTGTTCAACTTACCAAGGATATTGTATATCTCGCCTTTGTTCAGGTTAACTTTAATTGTGTCTCCTGCATTGTTGAGGATGGTTCTGGCACTGGGAATAATTTCAATATTGGTATCATCTTCTGTCGCAATAACATAAGAAAAACAATAAGAATAATTTGAATTGGATACCTGTTTATAATTAACCGAATAATATTCCCTTGCCAAGGTATTTACCGGGAACAAAAGGGTTGCACCAGAAATTGCTGAATTGTAAATATGTGCATATGCAATGATGGGAAAATCTGAAGTGATGTGAATTCCCTTTCCACTTTTGCCTTCATCAGTAATTCTTGCATCCTGGGCACCGGTTTTGGGAAGTCTTGCAGATGTGGTAACCTGATTGGCAATTACATTGTATGTATTGGTCCAACCCAAAGAAGGAATTTCAACAGTAACAGTTGCATTCCTGTCCGAAGTGAAATAGAGTACCATGTCCTGGGCACCTCCCCCTGCATTCACCGTTCCATTTGAATTGTACATGGAAACATGACTGCCATAGCCAACCCAAAATTCCTTACCCTTGTTGGAAAAGTCTTGTGCAAGGGAAATTGTCCCAACGAAAATCAAAAACAAAAGGACAACCAGCTTTCTCATCAACATTATTTGGCTATATGGAAAATTAAAGAAAATTTAAATATGTACAAACTCTTAGACCATTGATTCTCAAAGAGGTTTACTAGGATTGATGATTTTCTTCAATGCATCAGGCCCAAGATTGAACAAGAGGTCTAAAATGGATACATTGGGTTTAAAACCAATCTTTTCTTCAAACAATTGAGGATATTTGATAAAAGGTTTTTCTCCAATTTTATCATGGTTAGACGGTAAATAAAAATCATTCCTTTCTCTGATCACATGATCATTGGAAGAAAGGCTTGCAAGTTGGAGCAGATTCACCTTAATTTTCATTTTTTTTACAATCCAATCCAAACAAATTTTGTTCCAATCAACGAGCAATTGAGGTTTTTGGTCAAAAATTTCCTTAAGAGACGACCTGTAATGAAAATAAAAAGGAGAGTTTCCATAGATGGTCTCCAAACTTCGAAAATGATCCCTTTGCCAGTTGCTGCTGTAATCAATCTCAACAGCTTTGAAAGGAAGCTTAACCGATCTACCACCAACCAAAGGTATTGAAAGGGAAACGAGTCCATTTCCACCAGGAAGCAACATGCGGTTTCGAAAAGTTGATCGTTTAAAGGGTTGATCCATGTCGAAAAAAACCCAATTGCATTCAATTATGTCAATAATGGCATTGATGCATGGAAAATATTGAAGCTCAATGCTTAGCAAACTATTTTGCAAGTTTTTTACAACATTTTGGAAGTTTCTCGTACGCATCGGGTGCAGCTTTAACTTCTTCAGCATCATATCCGGTATTGGCGATGGCAGTTTTGATATTTTCGAGGTTTGTTCGGTCTGTAAGATAGGTTACGGTAGTTTTCTTTTGTTTAAAATCCACCAGAACTTTTGTAACCCCTTCTTCATAGGCAAGGTACTCTTCAATCTTTTTTTTGCACATCTCACACTGAACTGTTGGCGTATTGATTTTAACTGTAACAGGTTTCTTTTGCTGGGCACTTGTAGAAAAGGCAATAAAAAGGACCAGTAAGGATAAGATTGCTTTTTTCATTGCAGGTAAATTTGATTCTAAATTAAGATTATCTGCCCCATTCTGAAGGATTGGCACTCCAGTTTAACAATGTATTTTGATCTTCGGGGTCAATGGTACCCTTTTCAATGGCCAATTCAATTAATGTGGGATAATTTGTCAGGGATATTGTTGGAACACCAGCTTCTGAACAGGCAGTTGATGCAGCTTCAAAGCCATATGTAAAGATAGAAACCATGCCTATCACATCCAGACCTGCATTTCTCACTACATCAACCACTTGCAAACTACTTTTGCCTGTAGAGATGAGGTCTTCAATGATCACGGTTTTCAGTCCTTTTTCATAATACCCTTCAATTTGATTGCCCAGTCCATGTTCTTTGGGTTTGGGCCTAACATAGATATAGGGTAATTTCAATTGGTCAGCCGCCATTGCTCCCCAGGCAATACCAGCAGTTGCAACGCCAGCAAGCAGTTCAGCATCTGGAAATTTTTCAAAAATCACGTTGCACATTTCACTTTTGATGAAATCCCTTACATATGGATATCCCAAAAGCTTACGGTTATCACAGTAAATGGGACTTTTCCAGCCTGATGCCCAAGTAAAAGGTTCTTTGGGATTCAATTTCACTGCATTAACTTGTAGCAGTTTTTCAGCAACTGTTTTTTCGTTTGTCATACAGCAAAATTGAAGCAAGCTCATCAGAAAAGAAAATTTAGTTATGTACATCATTGTTCACGAACCAACAGGCCCAGTCCTCTTCACAAATGAGGATGAATGGCAGTCATTTTTAGCTGATAAATTGATCATTGAAGCTGCTGGTGGTATGGTCTTCAATGAAAAAGATGAATTGTTGATGATGTTAAGGCGTGGCCAATGGGATATGCCCAAAGGGAAACTGGATGATGGCGAAACCATTGAGGCTTGCGCTTTAAGGGAAGTGGAGGAAGAAACAGGTATTTCCAACCTGAGGCTTTGCGAAAAATTACAGACAACCTACCATACCTATGCATTCCAAGGTAGAACGGTACTCAAACCCTCACACTGGTACAAAATGGAATATGCAGGAAACCAAGATTTGGTGCCTCAAATAGAAGAAGACATCACTGAATTGCGCTGGGTAGGTAAAATCGAAGCTGCCGAATTGGCACAAAACGCGTTCCCTTCTATCAAGGAAATGGTTGAAAAATATTACCTGTAGCCATGTAGAACCTCAGGGCTATGGGAAATGAAGAATTGATTTAGAAACCACTTCTGGCAAAAACAAAGAAGCATCCCCACCATTACGGATGATGTCTCTCACGATGGTTGAGGCGATTGAAGTGTATTTTGGTTCACAGGTGAGGAAAAAAGTTTCAATGTGAGGATCCAGGGTTCTGTTGGCATCGGCAATGGTCTTTTCGTATTCAAAATCACTCACATAACGAATGCCCCTCAGAATATATTGGGCATTAACTTCTCTACAGAAGTTCACAGTCAGGCCCTCATAAACAGCGGCAGAAACCTTTTCCTCGTCCTTAAAAATCTCATCTATCCATGATTGTCTTTGTTCAGGGCTGTACATCGGTGCTTTACCGGCGTTCTTACCTACCGCAACAATGATTTTATCGAACAAGGGCAAAGCTCTCTTGATCACATCCACATGTCCCAGTGTAATGGGATCGAATGTGCCAGGGAAAAGACAAATTTTTTGCATGAAATTCTTTTAAGATGTTGATTCTTTTCTTCCTGACAAAAGGTACAATACTGCCATTCTAACGGCTACGCCATTTTCAACTTGATCAAGTATGATAGACTGCTTGCTGTCAGCTACATCAGAATCAAGCTCTACTCCCCTGTTGATCGGTCCCGGATGCATGATCAACACTTCTTTTTGAAGTGAATCAAGCAATTGCCTGGTGATCCCATAGGCTTGGTTGTATTCCCTCAGTGAAGAAAACAACACCTGATTTTGACGTTCCAACTGTATTCTCAGCACATTGGCAACGTCACACCATTCAAGGGCTTCTTTCACGTCATAGGTAACATTCACGCCAAATGCATCCCTGATGTGTTTGGGAATTAACGTTGGCGGACCTGCAAGGGTTATCTCTGCCCCCATCTTGGAAAGGAGATAGATATTGCTAAGTGCCACCCTAGAGTGCATGATGTCTCCGATGATGGCAATTTTCTTTCCTTTTAAATCTCCCAGTCTTTCTGTAATGGAAAGTGCATCCAGCAATGCCTGGGTAGGATGTTCATTGATGCCATCACCTGCATTGACAATCGCAGCAGGAATGTGTTTTGCCAAAAAATGGGGGGCACCTGTTGCACTGTGGCGCATGACCACCATGTCCACCTTCATGGACAAAATGTTGTTGACTGTATCCAGTAGGGTTTCACCCTTGGAAACAGAAGAACCACTTGCAGCAAAATTGATGGTGTCTGCACTCAATCTTTTTTCTGCCAACTCAAAAGAAATCCTTGTTCTTGTTGAATTCTCATAAAAAAGATTAACAATGGTAATGTCTCGAAGTGAGGGTACCTTTTTGATGGGTCGTTGAAGTACTTCCTTGAATTGACGGGCTGTGTCTAAAATAAGCTGGATGTCTCCCGGAAGGAGGTCTCTAATGCCGAGCAAGTGTTTTGAGCTTAGTTGCATTAGGGAGCAAATTTATGGTATACAGTTAAATATTTCCGACAAATTTTTGTTTGGCATCAAATGCTATCATACAAAATCACCCTTTTTTCTTCTCCCCACATCACTTTAACTTTCTGTGTTACGATCGAATCAATTGACTTTCCAACATAATCAGGCTGAATCGGGAGTTCCCTGCTGAACTTGCGGTCAACCAAAATGCACAATTCCACTTTCTGTGCACGTCCATTGTCAAGCAAGGCATCCATCGCGGCTCTGATCGTTCTGCCTGTATACAAAACATCATCAATGAGAATCACTTTTTTCCCTTCAATGGAAAATGGAAGATCTGTGATGCTGGGAATATGGATCTGCCCCCTGAAATCATCCCGGTAGAAGGTGATGTCCAATTTTCCGTAATGAATGTTGACTTCTGGATGAATGCTTTGAATATACTGCGTGATAAAATCACTGATTGCAATACCCCTTGGTTGAATACCAATGATATAAGCATCTGTAAAAGGATAATGGTTTTCAATCAACTCATGGGCCAACCTTTTTAAGGTTAGCTTCAGCTGATCTTCTTCCATGATGGTGTTGACTCCTTTCATTGTTCAGTTGACTTGATGTAAATGTATGAATTCTAATTCTTTTGGTTATTCTGGTTGCATGAAAGGATACCTGTAATCTTTTGGGGGATCAAATGTTTCCTTTACAGTCCTTACACTCAACCACCTGTAGAGATTGATAGAAAAGCCTGCCTTGTCATTTGTACCTGAGCCCCTCGCACCACCAAATGGCTGTTGGCCAACAACTGCACCGGTAGGCTTGTCATTGATGTAGAAATTGCCAGCTGCATTTCTCAATGTCTTGGTTGCTTCCACAATGGCAGCCCTGTCTTGAGAAATGATGGAACCTGTAAGGGCATATGGTGAGGTCTGGTCCAACAACTCAAGTGTTTCACTGAACTTGCGCTCAGGGTAAACATACATGGTGAGTACTGGTCCAAAAATTTCCTCGCACATGGTCACATATTTTGGGTCAGTTGTTTCAATTACTGTGGGCTCAATGAAATAACCAATTGATTTGTCGCAGTTACCGCCTGCTATCACTTTGACCTTAGAAGACCTTTTTGCCTTGTCGATGTAGGACTTGATTTTGCTGAAAGATTTATCATCGATTACAGCAGTGATAAAATTGCTGAAGTCTTCAACAGACCCCATTTTAAAGCTTTTGATGCCAGCAATCAGTCTTTTCCTTACAGCAGCTGCAAGGTTGGATGGGATATAGGCCCTTGAAGCAGCTGAACATTTTTGTCCCTGGAATTCAAATGCTCCCCTGAGCAGGGCTGTTGCCACTACATCCGGATCAGCAGAAGGGTGAACCATCACGAAATCCTTGCCTCCTGTCTCCCCTACGATTCTTGGATAAGAACGGTATCTAGAGATGTTCTCACCAATGGTCTTCCACATCTGGTTGAAAACTCCTGTTGACCCTGTAAAATGAACGCCAGCAAATTCAGGATGACTGAAACATACATTACCCAAGGTAGGTCCATCTACATAAATCAGGTTGATGACACCATCTGGCAATCCAGCCTCTTTCATGATGCGCATGAACATTTGGGCTGAGTATACCTGAGTATTGGCGCATTTCCAAACAACTGTGTTGCCACAAAGTGCAGCTGAAGCAGGAAGGTTTCCTCCGATGGCAGTGAAATTGAATGGGCTGATGGCCAAAACAAAACCCTCCAGCGGACGGTATTCAAGCCTGTTGTGAATGCCTGGTGCGCTTACGGGTTGTTGTTGGTATATTTCCCCCAGGTAATGAACATTGAAGCGCAAGAAATCAATCAGTTCACAGGCACTGTCGATTTCTGCCTGGAAAACATTCTTGCTTTGCCCCAGCATTGTGGTAGCATTCATGTACGGCCTATAACGGGTAGCGATAAGATCAGCTGCCTTTAAAAATATGGCAGCCCTGCTTTCCCATGGCATGGCTTCCCAATCTTCTTTTGCAGCCAAGGCCGCATCAATGGCCATTTTTACATGTTTGGCCTCACCTGCATGAAAATACCCCAAAACGTGCTTGCGCTCATGAGGTGGACGCATGGCAACTTTGTTGTTGGTCCTGATTTCTCTTGAACCAATGTACATGGGCACATCGATACTGGTGGATTTCAGCTCATTGATAACCTCTTTTAGCCGATTTCTTTCAGATGATCCTGGCACATAGGTTAAAATCGGTTCGTTGGCAGGAATTGGCAAACTGTAATGACCGTTGTTCATTTATGGTAATTTTAAGTTGAAACATTTTCTTTTTCCATCATGAGATAGGCTTTGATGAAACCGTCAAGATCACCATCCATTACCGGTTGAATATTGCCCACTTCATGATCAGTTCTGTGATCCTTGATCATTTTATAGGGATGAAAAACATAACTGCGGATCTGACTTCCCCACTCAATTTTTTTCTTGGAGGCGTTGTTGGCATTTTTTAGTTCTTCGCGCCTTCGCATTTCTTCTTCATACAATTTGCTCTTCAGCATTTTGAGGGCTTTTTCCCTGTTTTCGCCCTGGGTTCTGGCCTGTTGACATTCAACAATGATGCCACTGGGCGTATGCTTAAGCCTTACGGCTGTTTCCACTTTGTTTACGTTCTGCCCACCCTTTCCTCCGGAGCGGTAAAATTCCCAAACCAGGTCAGCAGGATTGACTTCGATTTCAATTGAATCATCCACCAGGGGATACACATAAACAGAAGCAAAAGAAGTATGCCGTCTGGCATTGCTATCAAATGGAGAAATCCTTACCAGCCGGTGAACGCCATTTTCAGCCTTCAGAAAACCATAGGCAAAAGGACCTTCAAACTGTAAAACAGCTGATTTTATACCCGCACCGTCTCCATCCTGCCAATCTAATTCTGTAACGGTCCAACCTTGTTTTTCGCCATACATCCTGTACATCCTGACAAGCATTTCTGCCCAGTCCTGGCTTTCTGTGCCACCAGCTCCACTGTTGACCTGTAGTACAGCAGGAAGTTCATCTTCAGGTTGGTTGAGGGTACTCTTGAACTCTGCTTCATCCAACGCTGCAATGGCTTTGTCGTTGGCCAGCTTTACTTCCTCTTCGGAACATTCACCCTCTTTCCAGAATTCAAACAATACCACCAAGTCTTCTACAGCAGCATCAGTTGAAGTATAGAGATTTAGCCAGTATTCGTTGAGCTTGATTGTTTTGAGAATTTCCGTAGCACGCTTGTTATCGTCCCAGAATCCGGGAGATTGCGACTTTAGTTTGTCCTCGTTTATTTTATATCGTCGGTTTTCGACGTCAAAGAAACCTCCTCAAGACGGATAGGCGGTCTCTCATACTCTTTATTTGTTCAATTGTCATACACTACAAAATTAAGTCAATTCATTGAATGCCAATTCAAAATAATATTTTTTAGAACCATCAGGGATATATTTTGTTTAAAGAACATGATTCAGGCTTACAACTTTTTATACTCATGGCAACTATTCCCAGAAAAAGGTATTTACGAAAAGGGGGAAAGGCCCAAATCAGGTATTTATAAGCTGAGTGCCTCCGGAGAACGCAATAACCTCAGTGTGGAAATGAACTGGGTTACACTGGAAAACCAGGCTTTTTCATCTGATTATATTTTGGAGGCTGATGGAGATTTCCACCCCATGGCAGACCAGGGAATAGCGGAAAAGGGAAAGGTTCAATTCATTGACAGCATCAGCTTTGAGATTTTGTTGTTGGTTACAGAAGAAAAGACCCTCCGCATTTTCCATGAAATCCAACCCAATGGCTACTTGAAAGTAACAGAGCAAGGTACAAATGAAGATGGTGCTACGTACCAGAATATTTCCTACTACCACAAGCAAATGAGTGTTCTCCCCTACTCAACATCTGTATCCGGTGCGGTAATCAGGCCAACGGAGGAAGGGATGATCAGGCACAAATCACTGACGGCCATGGAGGAGCAGACCAACATGCAGCTGACCCAAATAAGGCAGCAAATCGAATTGCTGGCCCTTCAAGCCCAGGAAATACAAAGAAGAAAAGAATTATCCGTCTTGATCTACAGTGCAAAATTGAATTTCACTCCAGTAATTGGACAACAATATTATCTCTACGAGAAAAAAGACGGAAGTCATTTTCTGTCATTGGTCAGTCCCAAAGAATGGGGACCTTCCGGACCTTTTAAAAAATGTGCTGCAGCGGTTAAACTACTTGCAGACCATACCTGGATGGAGCTGGTATAAAAAAAGGGGATCTTTGGGATCCCCTTTTTATTTGTTTTGAGTTGTTATTTGACCTCCTCAAATTCAGCATCAGTAACATTGTCTGCAGCTGCATTTGAACCGCCGGCCTCTTGACCTGCACCTTGAGGACCTGCTTGTTCTGCTCCTTGAGTGGCATTGTACATGTCTTGGCTGGCAGCCATCCATGCATCATTCAGTTCTTTAGTAGCAGCTTCTATTGCATTGATATCCTGCAATTTGTGCACTTCCTTCAGTTTTGAAAGGGCTGATTCAATCACTGCTTTTTTCTCTGCAGGAATCTTCTCACCAAACTCGTTCATTTGTTTTTCAGTTTGGAAAATGAGGGCATCAGCCGCATTGATTTTTTCAATCTTTTCACGGGCTTCCTTATCGGTTGCCTCATTGGCTTTAGCCTCGGCCTTCATTTTTTCAATTTCCTCTTTTGTCAAACCACTTCCAGCTTCAATGCGGATCTTCTGTTCCTTACCAGTGCCCTTGTCTTTTGCACTTACATTGATCAACCCATTGGCATCGATATCAAATGTTACCTCAATTTGAGGTACACCCCTTGGCGCTGGTGGAATATTGTCAAGGTTGAAAATTCCAAGTGTCTTGTTCTGATTGGCCATGGGTCTTTCTCCCTGTAAAACATGGATCTGAACACCAGGCTGGTTATCAGCAGCTGTTGAGAAACTTTCAGACTTTTTGGTTGGGATGGTGGTATTGGAAGGAATCAGAACGGTCATCACTCCTCCAAGGGTTTCAATTCCCAAACTCAATGGGGTTACGTCAAGCAGAAGAACATCCTTCACCTCACCTGTGAGTACAGCACCTTGAACACCTGCTCCGATGGCTACAGCTTCGTCAGGGTTAACGCTCTTGTTGGGTTTTTTGCCGAAGAACTTTTCAACAATCTCCTGAACTTTTGGAATCCTGGTAGATCCACCCACAAGAATCACCTCATCAATTTCACCTACACTCATCCCTGCATCTTTCAATGCCTGTTCACATGGTTTCAAGCAACGCTCAAACAATTTATCAGCAATTTGCTCAAATTTGGCCCTGCTCAGTTTTTTGACCAGGTGCTTGGGAACACCATCAATAGCAGTAACATAAGGAAGGTTGATTTCTGTTTCAGATGAACCAGAAAGCTCAACTTTGGCTTTTTCAGCAGCTTCTTTTAAGCGTTGAAGGGCCATAGGGTCCTTTCTTAGGTCAACGTTTTCTTCTTTTTGGAATTCTTCAGCCAACCAGTCCATGATCACCTTGTCAAAATCATCACCACCGAGGTGGGTATCACCATTGGTTGATTTCACTTCAAATACACCATCACCCAATTCAAGTACGGAAACGTCAAATGTACCACCACCGAGGTCAAAAACAGCAATCTTGCTGTCCACATTCTTTTTGTCAAGACCATAGGCCAAAGCTGCAGCAGTAGGTTCGTTGATGATCCTTCTGATGTTCAGACCTGCAATTTCTCCAGCTTCTTTGGTAGCCTGACGTTGAGCATCGTTGAAGTAGGCAGGAACGGTAACTACCGCTTCGTTCACTTCATGTCCAAGATAGTCTTCAGCAACTTTCTTCATTTTTTGAAGAACCATGGCGCTGATTTCCTGTGGTGTGTAAAGACGACCGTCAATGTCAATCCTTACGGTATTGTTGTCGCCTTTGGCAACATTATAACTCCAATGCTTTATTTCTTCTGTCACTTCATCAAAACGACGTCCCATGAACCGCTTCACACTCGTAATGGTGTTGATTGGGTTTGTAATGGCCTGACGTTTTGCAGGATCTCCCACCTTTCGTTCGCCATTCTTGAGGAATGCCACAACACTGGGGGTAGTTCTTCTTCCTTCATCGTTGGCGATAACAACTGGTTCGTTACCTTCCATTACTGAAACGCAACTGTTGGTTGTTCCTAGGTCAATTCCAATGATTTTTGCCATATTTAAGATTTTAGATAATCGTAATGTGCAAGAGCTATGCCGTTCATCAAATCAGGAAATCTTGTCAGTTTTTCTTTCAAAAGCATGACAAATAGATCATTATGGCTGTTTTTATCGATCAAAATGGCATAAAAAAGAGAAAAATGATCGAGATCAGCTTCTTTGAAGAATATGGCTGGTGATCAAATCGGCATGATGGCGGGAGTTTTCAATGAACCATTTGTTGGTTTTAAGCCCACCACAGATCACTCCAGCCAGGTAAACTCCTTCAACATTCGTCATCATGGTGTTGGAATCGTGCACTGGTGTTTGATAGGGATCAGTTCCAGCCGCAATACCGATCGATGTCAAAAAATCAAAATTGGGGAGATATCCAGTCATGGCAAGCACAAAATCATTGGGAATTGTTTCAATACCATCGGCAGATGAAATATCAATTTCTGTTTCCCTGATGGCAGCAATGGAGGCATTGTAATAGGCTTTGATTGATCCCTCGCTAATCCTGTTTTCAATGTCTGGTCGAATCCAGTATTTTACGGACTCTCTGATTTGTTCATCCCGAATGACCATGGTCACTTCAGCCCCCTTTCTCCAAGTCTCCATGGCAACATCCACTGCAGAATTGGCAGCTCCGACCACCACAATTTTCTGACCAAAATAAACATGTGGTTCTTTGTAATAGTGGTGAACCTTGGGTAAATCTTCTCCCGGAACATGCATGAGGTTGGGAATATCATAAAACCCTGATGCAATGATGATGTTTTTGGCCTGATACAGGTACTTGGATGTTTTAATGGTAAAAATCTTAGATGATGGTGTGACAGATTCTACTACCTCATACAATGCCAATTTCAGCTTCCAATGCATGGACACCCTTCGGTAATATTCCAGAGCTTCCGATCTGGTGGGCTTGGGATTGTGTGAAACGAAGGGAACATTGCCAATTTCCAGTTTGTCAGCAGTGGAAAAAAAAGTCATGTTGAGTGGATAGTTGTACAAGGAATTAACAAGAGGTCCCTTTTCAACAATCAAATAGGACAATCCATTCTCAATGCAGGAGATGCCACAAGCCAACCCGATTGGGCCCGCACCGATGATCAATACGTCAAGTGTTGATGCTTCGTTCATCATGTTGAGGCCTTGGTTGATTTAAAACTAAAATGTCTTTGGGAAATATAGCTGAACGCAACAACAAAAATTGTAGTAATCAGTTTTGAAACAGTCGGGTAAAAATGAAAATGTTCTACCAGTAGTTTAAGGAAAATATAATTGAGGAACAAACTGAAACTTACTGTTATCAGGTACCTGAAAAATTGTACCCTGCCCTTTAGAGGCGAAGCAGTGAAAACAATGAAACGCATCAATAAAAAACCTGTAGGGAAGCTCACCAAAAATGCCATCAGAAAAGCAGCAATATGGGGGCTGATCACAATGACTGAGAGATTCAAGTTTTGTTTCTCAAGTATAAAATTATAACTGATGAAAAAGAGAAAAATGTCAAATACAGTATTTACTCCTCCGCAAGCAGCATAGCGGTAAGTTGTCCGGTCAAAAAACCTTTTGAAAAGGGGATAAAAAAAATCAAGGGTATATTCTATCAATGGCTTCAAAAAATAAAGGATTGTATCAGGTTAAAATGTACGGATGTAAGTAGTGTGCTTTTTGGAATAGGTAGCACCAACTGCTTCGTGCAATGCCAGCATTTTTGAATTGAAATCCCCTACCCAGGACAATTCAAGTTCTTCATAATGCTTCAAAGGCCTGGTGTATTCCTGCAGTTTCATGAAGAGGCAGGATTCAAGCCCCATGTTGCGGTATTGTTCTTTGGTGCCCATGATAACGGCGCGCATTCTCTTGTGCTTGACAGTAAGTTTGTTCCAAACAAATTTTAATTTGCCTAGAAGATCCAAACGGCCATTGAGACCTTTGATCAGCTCATTGGTATCTGGAAGAATCATGACAAAGGCAACTGGTTCATCTTTTGAGGTGTACGCAAACCATATGAGGTTGGGATCCATCACGGGTTTGATTTTGTTGATGGTCTCTTCAATGGTTGCATCAGTTACTGTAGTGAAATTTTCAAAATCCTTCCAGGCGTCGTTGTATATCTCCTTGAAATCCCTGGAATACCTGGGGATATCTGAAGTTTCAAGGTGACGAAAAACATATCCATTTCTCTTGGCTACCCAATTCGATATTTTGGCAACTTTTTCAGGCAATCCCTTCCGAACATCAATTCGGTTTGAGATTTGCTCATATTTAACGGTAAAACCATATGCTTCAAACAGGGCTTTATAGTAGGGAGGATTATAATTCATCCCATAAAAAGGACTGGTGAATCCATCAACAAGCAACCCCCACCACATGTCATTTTCGCCAAAATTGATGGGACCATTCATGGCCTTCATGCCTTGAGACTCCAGCCAAGTCTTTGCCTGATCAAAAAGCATGTTGGCTGCAACTTGATCATCAATGCATTCAAAAAAACCACAACCACCAGTGGGTTGTTCTTCCTTGTAGGCTTTTTTCTCATTGATAAAGGCAGCTATCCGTCCAATGGTATGGTTGTTTTCATCAACCAATATCCACCTGTTGCACTTGCCAAAACTGAAAAAATTATTTTTTTGGGGATCAAATACAGATTCGATGTCGTTCAGCAATGGACAGACCCATTGTGCATCATTCCTGTAAATGGAAAATGGGAGTTCCAGGAACTGTTGAACAATATGCTTATCTGATACCTCAATTGTTTGCATTGCTTCAAGTAAAATGCAAAATTACCAAAAAGGCAGGAATGGTGATGAAATAGCCGAGAATTAACGGTTTTTAAGGACACTAAACCTGTCAGGATAGTCTGAAATAATGCCATCAACACCCAATGCAGCCATTTTTTCTATGTCTGCTTCCTCATTGACAGTCCAGGCAATCAGTTTTAATTTCACTTTTTTACAAGCCTCAACATATTCTTGATTGATCAGTGCATAAGCTGGACTCAAAAAACTGGGATGAAAACCAAGCTCAGCAATCAACGCTTCCGGTGTTTTTTTATTGGATCCATCGATCAGGAAAGAGGTTTTGATTGATGGATAGGATTGGTGCAAGACTTGCAAGCTTCTTTTGTCAAAAGATTGGATGGTGGTTCTTGTGGCGACATTTCCTTTGTTAATCACATCCACCAGTAAAGCAACAAATTCTTCCGGAGCTGGATGTGAAATGCCATCAGATGCAGGTGCACACTTGGTTTCAATGTTATAGTTCAGCGGTTTCAGGTGATGCAGCTTTACATATTCCTCCACGGCAGCAATCACATCGCTGAGCAAAGGCTTGGTGACAGGCATTTTTTTCTGGGTAGGGAATTTCGGATTCGGTTTGATGCCAACATCCCATTTTGAAACCTCCTCATGGGTCATTTGATAAATGTTATACGACTTGTCCTTGGGCGATGAAAACTGCTGACTATTGGGCGGAGTGGCTATTTCTGGATTCATGAATGTTTCATGGGAAAGAACCACCTTTTTGTCCTTTGTGATCACAACATCCATTTCTAGGGTAGTTACCCCTAGGTCAATCGAATGCAGCATCGCTGCAATGGTGTTTTCTGGCATCAAACCCCTGCATCCCCGGTGTCCTTGCAGGTCTATTTTCTTCGATTGTGTGGAAACGGACAGCGAAAAAGCAGATAGGGAAAGCATGAAAAGCATCAAATGTTTCAACATGCAATAAAATTAAGGGAATCGTACCTTTGCACCAATCTAAACATTATGCTAAGCAAAATCATCAGGGAAAAGGCAATCGAGGCACTTGAATCGCTCCATGGAATCCGTTTCACAGACCGTGATTTTCAGGTCAGTCCAACAAAACCAGAATTTGAAGGTGATTATACAATTGTCCTGTTCTCATTGATCAAACAGCTCAAATCATCCCCAGACACACTGGGAAATGCCTTGGGAAACAAAATGATTGCTGATGATCCTGCTTTTTTTGACTCCTTCAACATCATCAAAGGTTTTTTAAATTTTACCATACAACCTGCTTTTTTACTGGATATGCTGAACAAGCATTATCAGGATCCCTGCTTTGGCAAATCGCCACTCAATGGTAAAAAAATCATGGTGGAATACTCCTCGCCCAATACCAACAAGCCGCTTCACCTGGGTCATTTGAGGAATAATTTTCTGGGAAGAAGCATAGCGGAGATCCTGAAAGCCAATGGCTACGATGTTTTCAAGACCTGTATTGTCAACGACCGCGGTATTCATATTTGCAAGAGCATGATTGCCTGGAACAGGTATGGCAACCAGGCTACACCGGAATCAACAGGCACCAAGGGAGACCATTTTGTGGGTGATTATTATGTCAAGTTCAACGATGCCTACAAATTGGAAATTGAGCAACTCGTTGCCCAGGGAATGGACAAGGCTGCAGCAGAAAAAGAGGCACTCATCATGAAAGAGGCACAACAAATGCTCCTTGATTGGGAAAACGGAAAGCCCGAGGTCATTGATCTATGGAAAAAAATGAACCAATGGGTCTATGCCGGATTCGATGTAACCTACAAAAGAATCGGTTCGGACTTTGCCAAAACATACTACGAAAGTGAAACTTACCTACTTGGCAAAGACACGGTAGAGCTAGGACTCACAAAAGGTGTTTTTTACCGTAAGCCAGATGGCAGTGTTTGGATAGACCTGACTGCAGAAGGGCTGGATGAGAAACTGGTGCTTCGCAAGGACGGAACATCCGTTTACATTACACAAGACATTGGTCTTGCGCAGAAAAAATATGATGAATTTGGCATGGACCAAAGCATTTACGTGATTGGTGATGAACAAAATTACCACATGAAAGTGCTTCAACTGATCTGCAAGAAATTGGGACTGCCTTATGCCGACGGCATTCACCACCTCTCATACGGAATGGTGGAACTGCCTACCGGAAAGATGAAAAGCCGCGAAGGTACTGTTGTTGACGCGGATGACCTGATTGACGAGATGGTCTCCATTTCGAGAGAGCATACACAGAACCTTGGCAAGGTCAAAGATTTTAGTGCGCAGGAATTGGATGAATTGTATGATACCATTGGGCTTAGTGCCTTGAAATATTTTCTGCTCCGGGTAGATCCAAAAAAGAAAATGATCTTCAATCCTGAGGAGTCCATTGATTTCCATGGATTCACCGGTCCATTTGTGCAGTATACTCATGCAAGAATCAAATCGGTATTGAGAAAATCTGAAATCGATACTAATTTCAAGGCGTTTACAAGTCCTTTACTGAAAGCTGAAAAGGATTTGCTCTTGTTGACAGAACATTATGAGGTTGTGCTCAAGCAAGCTGCTGATGATTTTGATCCCTCCGTGATTGCCACTTATTTGTTTCAGCTGGCCCAATCTTTCAACTCCTTCTATGCTGCACTGAGCATTGGCAATGCTGAATCGGAGGAGAAAAAACAGTTGAGGTTGAAGATTTCCAGCCTGGTTGCAACCATCATTGCCAGTGGTATGGAACTATTGGGCATAAAAGTGCCCGAGAAAATGTAACCACACATTTTCCCGGGCTGAACCATAATCCTTGACCATCTTATATTTTATCCACCGAAAGGACCTCCGCTGACGTTCCTGAATTGTTTCAGGCTAGGATCCATTTCGATTGCCTTGTTGCAAAGTGTAGCACCTTTGTTTTTGTCACCCATTTTGATGTAGCTCATGCCAATCATATAAAGGGCTCTTGCTTCTTCCCTGTCAAGGTAAAGCACCTTGTCCCAGTAATTGATGGCCTCTTTATAGTTTCCGAGGCTATAGTAGTTGTTGGCAACATTGTTCAGTAAATCGATGTCACCAGGCCTTTTCTCGAGCAATTTCAACAACATCTCCATTCCTTTTTGGGGCATGCCTGCTGCGATATAAGAGTTGGAAAGGTTTTCAACAAAGTTGTTGTCAACTTTATATCCCTTTTCCATGGCCATTTCATAATATTTTACAGCAGTCTTTTCATCATTCATGGCAGAATAGGTCATGCCCAATTCGTTCATCAACCTGTTGTTGACAGTATCAATTTTCAGGGCTTCGAGGTAATACCTGGCAGCAGCTTTGAAGTTGCTCATGTCTACCAATGCCCTTGCAAACATGGTAGGAATGTCAGCATTTTTAGGTTCTTCAACGAAGGCAGCCTCAAGGTATTTGAAACACTGTGCGAAATCTTCTTTCTCATACATGCTCCTGCCAATCATAAAATTCACCCGCTTGCCAATGTTTAGGGTCAATAATTTCTGGCCATATTTGATGGCATCGTCCCACTTGCGGAAATTATAGAAAATCTCGGTGACTTTTTCCAGGGCAACTGCATCATTGGGCTGAGAAGCCAAAACAGTGAGGAAAGACTGGCGGGCAAGATCAAATTGCCTTACTTCCAACGCTTCAATACCGAGTGCCTTTTGGGCTTCAATCATTTTGGGGTTTACGGCAACTGCCATTTGAAGCAACTCAAGGGCCATTTTGTGACGGCCGGCTTCCTGTTCAATCTTTGCTTTCTGGATGAGAACTTTTACGCTGTCATCGGCACTGTTTGCAAAAGCACCGAATGCTGTGCTGAGGACGATGGCTAAAACAATTAACTTTTTCATCAGGATGGATTTAGATTTGGATTGATTCTTTTCAGAATACATCCACCTAACGGAGGCAGAGTGAGTTTTATTTCATGCGAATTGGTGTTTTTTCGAATTATAGGGGAAATAACTGTGTTGTTTACGTAGTTTCCCGTACCCCAGTAGTTTTTTTCATCGCTATTGAAGATTTCTTTCCATTGGTCTCCGGTGCTTACACCTACTGTCCAATCAATCCTTTCCACCGGTGTCAAGTTCAAAACAACCATCAATTCCTGGTCTGCATTTTTCGTCATTCTTCTGAAACAAATGACAGATTCCTGGCGGTGATCCAAGTCATGCCATGCAAATCCTTCAGGATTGAATTGCTGCTCATACAACGCTGGCTCTTGTTTTAGCAGATGGGCCAATGCGGCCACACAGTCTTTCATTCCGGTATGGCTTTCATGCTCCAGCAAATCCCACCTCAAGGATGTCTTGTAGTTCCATTCCTGTGTCTGCGCAAATTCATTGCCCATAAAAAGGAGTTTTGCTCCGGGGTGGGCAAACATATAGGTATACAACAACCGTAAGTTGGCAAACTTCTGCCATTCATCACCCGGCATTTTGTATATCATGGGGGATTTGCCATGCACCACCTCATCATGGCTAAGGGGAAGCATGAAATTTTCATCATAATAATACATCATGCTGAAGGTCAACTGGTTTTGTTGGAATTGCCGGTACAATGGATCCTGCTTGAAATACCGAAGGGTATCGTGCATCCAACCCATCATCCATTTCATTCCAAAACCAAGCCCATCTGCATAAGTTGGCTTGGAAACACCAGGCCAGTTGGTGGCTTCTTCGGCTATTGTCTGGACGCCGGTAAAATCACGATAGACCATCTGGTTCATGTCCTTTAATAAGGCAATGGCTTCAATATTGCCATTTCCGCCAAATTCATTGGGCTCCCATTCGCCTTCATTTCTGGAATAATCCAGCTTGAGCATGGAAGAGACAGCATCAACCCTTAATCCATCAATGTGGAACTTGTCCAGCCAAAAACGGGCATTGCTGATCAGAAATGATCTTACCTCTCCCCGCTTGTAATTGAAAATGTAACTGTTCCAGTCTGGATGATATCCTTTGCGCATGTCGGCATACTCATAGGTATGTGTTCCATCAAACATGAAAAGTCCATGACTGTCATAAGGGAAATGGGATGGAACCCAATCCAGGATAACGCCTATGCCCTCCTGGTGAAAAAAATCAATCATGGCCATGAACTCCTCCGGATTGCCAAAACGGGAAGTGGGGGCAAAATATCCTGTGCCCTGGTAACCCCAGCTGCCGTCAAATGGATATTCCATGACAGGCATCAACTCCACATGGGTGAAACCCATCTGTTTTACATAGGGGACCAAGCGTTGGGCAATTTGCCAATAACTGAAATATGACTCCTCATCAAAAGGATCTGGCCTCATCCAGCTGGCCAAGTGCACTTCATAGACAGAATAGGGAGATTCAAGAGAGTTGTGTTTTTCCCGCACTTCCATCCAAGACAGATCTTTCCACTCATATTCAAAATTCCATGTAATGCTGGCGGTAAGGGGCTTTTTCTCCCAAAAATGGGCATAGGGATCCCCTTTTTGCATGATTTTTCCTTCGAAACCATGGATGGAATACTTGTAGACCTCTCCTCTTTTGCAATTGGGAATAAACCCTTCCCATATACCGGATTTGTCCAATCTGACAAAAAGGGGATGAACCCCATCCTGCCAGTTATTGAAATTGCCAACAATGCTTACCCTTGTTGCATTGGGAGCCCAAACAGCAAAATAAGTACCACTGGTTCCCAAAACCTCAATTTGTTTGTTTCCAAAAAACTGATAGGCATTATAAAGGGTACCTTGTTGAAAATTGTTAATGGATTCTTCAGAAAAAACCGAATAATTCCAAACAGGTCCGGAAGTTTGAACAAAATGAACTTCCTCATACCGTTTAGGATTGTTCTGGTTTTCTGTGGAATGATGCATTCAGGGAGTTTAATTCTTCACTTCAAATATCTGAAATGACTTTGAAGGAATTGCAAGACTGTTTGGTTTTGTGATAACATTACCAGACATGGCATTTACAAAAAGCATTGAACCGGACAACACCTCATCAAAACGATCCATTGTGATAGTAACTTCATTAGCCGAAGTATTGACAATACACATCAGTTTTTGTTTTTCATGCAGCCTGAAATAGACATAAACTCCATTTTGAGGGATGTATTGTTTTAGGGTCCCTTGTTTGATGGCAGGACTGTTTTTCCTGAAATTGGCCAATTGTTTGAAGTAAGTAAAGGCTTCCATTTCTTTGGCATCAAGAGATGATGTTTTGAATTTATCTGCAGGGTCTGCAGACCATCCACCAGGGAAATCCTTTCTTACAGCAGCATCATTGGGGTCCTTGTAATTTTTCATCAGGACTTCAGTGCCATAATATACCTGTGGAATGCCTCTCAGGGTCAACAACATGCCCAGGCCCATTTTGTATTTGGCAAGATCTTCCCCTACCATGGAATAAAACCTGTTCATGTCATGATTGTCTAGAAAAATGCAATTGCTCATGGGATCCTTGTAGAGCAAATCCTGGGCAAGTGTCATGTAAACCTTATTAATTCCTTCTGTCCATCCAAATGGCTGGTTCAATCCATCATAAATGGCAGTGCTCAATGGAAAATCTGTAACCCCTTTGATCTGGTGTTTGAATGGAGCATTGATGTTGTTTTGGGTGAAATATGCACTGGCAGCAACTGTGTTGGTCCAGGCTTCACCAAAAACAGTCAATGATGGAAATTCTTTGAGCAAAGCAGCATTGATGTTGTTCAGGAACTTTTCGTCGCAATACTTGTACGTATCAACCCTCCAGCCATCAATGCCAAATTCTTCCGTAGACCAGATATTGCTTTGGATGACAAAATTGGCACAATAAGGATTCGCCAGGTTGAGGTCTGGGAGGTGAGGAACAAACCATCCTCCAATCATGTTTTTTTTCTCAGAAGGGGCAGCGTAGGGATCAATGAACACTTCTTCCCTGTGGTTGGCACCGGTATAAGATGGCCATTGGTTGAGCCAGTCTTTCATGGGCAAATCCAGCACAGTATGGTGATAAGAACCTACATGGTTGTAAACGGCGTCCTGGATTACTTTCAAACCCTTTTCATGTGCAGACCTGACAAGGTTACGGTATGCCTCGTTCCCACCAAATCGTTTGTCAACGGCATAATGATTGGTAATCCAGTATCCATGGTATCCACTCATCACCCACTGGTTTTCCTGCATCTTAGGCATGTTATTTTCCAGGATGGGCGTCATCCAAATGGAGGTAACACCTATATTTTTAAGATAATCGAGTTTTGATACCACCCCTGCTAAATCTCCTCCATGCCTGGCATAAGGATTTTTCCTGTCGGAAGAATTGTCCCTGAGATCATCAAAATAATCGTTGCTTGTATCTGCATTGGCAAAGCGATCAGGCATGATCAAATAGATGAGATCAGCCGCGTTGACACCTTGGTGTTTTGCGCCACCCAGGGATTTATTTCTTTGTTTCAATTCATAGTCAAAACTTTTTCCATTGGAAAAAATGAACCTGACTGTTCCGGGTTGGGCATTGGGTAGAATGAGGAGGTCTATGAAAACATAATGCTTGTTTTCAGGCTGAAATACCTTTTGAATGGATAGTCCCGAACCTGAAACTTTCAAAGTTTTAGGCAAATCCTGATCCGCATGCACCATCAATTGCAGCTTGTTGTTCTTCATCCCCACCCACCAATGGGTTGGATAGGCATTGATGGCATTGTTTGCCAATACAAACGAGGACAGGAAGAAACATATGGAGGATAACAAAAACAGTTTGATAGATTGCATGTCAATTCTTTTCTTCTTTAACAATAAAGGCACAAATGATACCTGCTGTTATCAGTAAGATTCCTCCAATGGTTACTGCCATCAGACGGTCATTGTTAAGGTAATTTTCCATGATGCTCCCAAAACTAAGCGATGCAATGATTTCTGGAAGTACAATGAAAAAATTGAAGATACCCATGTAAATCCCCATCTTCTGTGGAGGAATACTTCCTGCAAGAATGGTATAAGGCATTGAAAGAATAGAAGCCCATGCAATACCAACCATACCCATGGAGACATAAAGCATGTTTGCTTGTTCTATCATGTTGACAGAAATCAAACCCAATCCACCCACCCAAAGACAAAGCGCATGGGTGAATTTTTTTCCAATTTTTGAGACGATGAAAGGAATGGAAAAGGCAAAAAGAAAGGTTACCAGGTTCAATATGGCAGAGGTTGCATTCGCAAGTTCTAACCCTTCTGTGAACTTAAGTGATTCAACAGAACCCTCTGCGGCCTTTGCATCACCTCCAAAAATATTGACAGCCACTCCCGTGCTGTAATAAAACCACATCAGGAAAAGACCGGGCCAGGTAAGAAACTGAACCAGGGCCAATCGTTTCATCTGGGCAGGCATGTTGATGATAGCGTCAACAATCTCTTGGAAGATATTGCCATTGTCTTCTGTCAAATGGGTTTCATCGGGTGGATATTCTTTGCTCTTGAAAACTGTAATCAGGACAGCAATCAGGAATACTGCAGCACCGATGTAAAAAGACCAGACAATGTTTTCCGGTATGCCGCCATTGATTTTTTTTCTGGATATACCAAACCAATCAACCAAAAGCGTGGGTAAAAATCCTGCAATAAAAGAAGCAGCACCGATGAACATGCTTTGCATGGCGTAGCCAAAAGAACGTTGCTTGTCATTGAGGTTATCTGCAACGAAGGCCCTGAAAGGCTCCATGGACACATTGATACAGGAGTCCAAAATCCAAAGAGTACCTGCTGCCATCCACACTGTTGGTGAATTGGGCATGAAAAAAAGAGCAGCTGAACTTAAAATGGCGCCAATCAAAAAGTATGGCCTTCTTCTACCCCATTTTGGATGCCAGGTTCGATCACTCATATAACCAATGATGGGCTGAACGATTAGTCCGGTCATCGGCGCAGCAAGCCAAAGGCCAGGAATTTCTTCAGGTTGTGCACCAAGGAATTCGTAGATGGCACTCATGTTGCCCATCTGCAGGCTCCAACCAAATTGAATACCGAAAAAACCAAAACACATGTTCCAGATTTGCCAAAAACCCAGAGAGGGCTTACCTTTTTCTGAAGAGGTCATTGTAGCATTTTGCATATCAAAGCAATTGGTTAATGTGTGTAAAATACACACACAACCTAAATATACGTAAAAGCGCTCAAATGATTATTTGGCGATAGATCTATATCACAAATCCATCCGGAATTACTGCACCTTTTTTGACTACAACAATGCCTTCCTTGATGGTATATAGTTGATGCTCAGTATTCGGCAAATGTTTACCACCATTGATGCGTACATCATTGCCGATCCTGCAGTTTTTGTCAATGATTGAATTTTTGATGTAACAGCGTTCTCCAATACCAAGTTTTGGCAATCCATTGCTCACCGAAGTATTCATTTCATCAAGGGTTTCGTAAAAATCAGTACCCATGATATAGCAACTCACAATGGTGGAGCCATATCCGATTCTTGTTCTGATGCCAAGGACTGAGTTTTCTACCCTTGAAGCATTGATGATGCAGCCTTCTGCTACAATGGTTTTTTCAAGCGTGGTTCCACTGATTTTAGCTGGCGGCAACATCCTGGCCCTTGTATAAATGGCTTTGTTATTGTCAAATAGGTTGAATTCAGGCACATCTTGGGTGAGGGCCAGGTTGGCTTCAAAAAATGAATGGATATTTCCGATATCCGTCCAGTAACCCTCGTATTGAAAGCTGACTACATTGTGTTTGCTGATGGAATATGGAATGATCTCCTTGCCAAAATCAGTAGCATCCTTGACTTCTTCCTGCAGAAGGTCAAACAAAACCTGTCGACCAAAAATATAGATACCCATGCTTGCCAGGTAATTCCTGCCCTGTGTTTGCATGGCCTCACCTGTATCACTTACCCAATCTGAAAGCAATTCAGCCTTGGGTTTCTCAATGAAAGCTTCAATGATGCCTCCCTCTCCTTTTTTGAGGATACCGAACTCAGTAGCTTCTTTGGCATTGACGGGAATTGTTGCTATTGAAATATCCGCCTTGCTGTTGACGTGGTTTTCGATCATTTCCTGAAAATCCATCTGATACAATTGGTCTCCAGAAAGAATCAACACATGGCTGAAATCCTGTTGGTTGATATGCCTGAGGGATTGTCTCACTGCATCGGCTGTACCTTGAAACCAGGTAGGATTGTCGGGTGTTTGTTCAGCGGCAATGATGTCTACAAAAGCAGAGCTGAAAGCACTGAAATGATAGGTGTTCTTGATGTGCTTGTTTAAAGAGGCTGAGTTGAATTGTGTCAACACATACATCCTTCCAATATTTGAATTAAGGCAATTGGAAATGGGTATATCCACCAACCTGTATTTGCCGGCAATGGGTACTGCTGGTTTGCTTCTTGTTGATGTCAGAGGGGACAATCTTGATCCTGCCCCACCGCCGAGTATTACAGCTATTACGTTCTTGTCCATGGTATGATTGAATATTGTCTAATTTACTGAAAACTTTGGTAAAGCGAAACATATTCGGCTGCACTGCGGTGCCAGCTAAAGTCTAAGGCCATGATGTTTTGTCTTATACTGCGAAAAACTTCTTTTTGGTTGTAAATGGATACTGCACGGTAAATGCCATGGGTGATGTCTCCGACAGCAGCATGGTTGAAGGTGATGCCATAGCCACCCATTTCTCCAAGATCAATCACAGTGTCTTTGAGGCCGCCGGTGCTTCTCACAACTGGAATAGTACCGTATCTCATGGCATAGAGTTGGTTCAAACCACAGGGTTCAACCCTGGATGGCATGATGAGAAAATCAGCACCAGCATACATCAGGTGGCTCAGGGTTTCATTGTAACCGATGAATTCATTGTAATCACCCTGGGCAATTGATTTTAGCTGCGTCAATTGGGCCTCGGTTTCTGCTTCTCCATTGCCCAACACAAGAAAATTCATCTTTCTTCCAATGAATTTGAAACTGTCTGCAATGGCCTGTGGCAGAAGGTCTGCACCTTTTTCACCCACAAGCCTTCCGATAAAAATAAACAATGGTTTTCGGGGATCCAATCCGAATCTTTCACAGAGGATCCGCTTGTTTCTTTCCTTACCTGCATCAGCATCAAGGATTGAGAAATGTTCAGTGAGGTATTTGTCCTTTTCTGGATTCCAAACGGTATAGTCTATACCATTCAGAATACCTGCGCATTTTCCTTTTTCATATTCAAAAAGAGACTCCAATCCATTGCTCATCTGCCTGAGTTCATGGAGATAGGAATTGCTGACAGTGGTGACTTTCCAAGAACATTTGATACCGGAAGCCAGCGGATTGATGCTACCCTTCCATTCAAGCAACCCTCTCTTCCAGCTGTCCCAATGAGGAATATAGACTGTTTTGTCCCAGCTGAATGCCCCCTGGTATTGTGCATTGTGAATGGTTAAAACAGTGGGGACATACTGAAGCCTTTTGAAGGCATAGCAATGTTGCATCATGAAAGGAACAAGTGCAGCATGGTGATCGTGCACGTGAACTACCTGTGGCAGTGCTTCCCATGCATTCATCCAATGAACAGCTGCAATCTGAAAAGCCATAAAACGCTCGGTATCATCATCATACCCATACACTTTCTCTCTATCAAGCAAGCCATTGATGTCAATCAGAAACAATTCAAAGCCTTGTGCATTGGTCTTTTCTTTGATCACGGTATAATCAAACCACCAATGACCAAGATTGGTGGATGCTTTGTGCACTACTTCCCAGTCATGCTTGTACAAATAAGCAGTCCTGTACATGGGCATGATAACCTTTGACTGATGCCCCAACTCATTTTGGAATCGGGGAAGTGAACCCACTACATCACCCAAGCCACCAGCCTTGGCTACAGGATAACATTCAGCACTGATATGTATGATGTCCATAAAGGCTTGCATTGATTTTTTAAATTTACCACTAAAACAGTTCTGATTGTTGATAACAAAAAGTTTTATAGGTAAATAAATATAATTATTTTGAGCACTCATAAAACAACCTTCCATATGAACCAACAAACAAAGTGGTCTCAATTCGGTGTGCTGATCATCGTTTTCTTTTTCTGGGGATTTGTCGCTGCTTCCAACAGCATTTTCATTCCCTTTTGCAAAACTTTTTTTAACCTTGATCAGATCCAGTCTCAGTTGATTGGTTCTGCATTTTATGGTGCTTATTTTTATGGATCGTTGATCCTCTATGTTTTCTCAACCATTACAGGAACCGACTTACTGAACAAGATCGGCTACAAGAAAGGCATCATTTACGGTTTGCTGATTTCTGTTGTAGGTGCATTGGCACTGGCATACATCAGCGGCTCGGGAACTGCCACTTTTGGCCTCGTTTTGGTTTCATTTTTTATTATTGCATTAGGCTTCTCATTGCAACAAACTGCAGCACAACCGTTTGCTATCGGATTGGGAACTCCTGAAACTGGTGCTCACCGCTTGAACATGGGTGGAAGTGTAAACTCATTTGGTACCTTACTCGGACCACTTGTTGTCAGTTATCTTCTTTTCGGAAGCCTTGATAGTGGAAAGTCTGCTTCCATCGAGAACATTCAAACACTGTATTTCTTCCTTGCAGGACTCTTCATCATTGCAGCCCTGATTTTTGCCTATGCAAAATTACCAAAGACCACCTCTGATGAGAAACTAGAAAAAAGCCCCAAGGCAATGAATGTACTATTGATCATTGGTGCCATCTTTCTTCCAGTATTGTTTGCAGACTGGGCAAAGAGCTTTACCGGACTTGAAAAAAGTGTCATCATCAGTGGTTCTTTGATCATCATTTTGGCCATTCTTTTTTGGACCATGGTTACTGCAAAAAAGAATCCAACTGGATGGGGGGCCATGGCTTACCCGCAGCTTGTATTGGGAATGATTGCAATTTTTATTTACGTAGGTGTTGAAGTCACCATCGACAACAACTTTGGCGCATTGCTCAAAAAGAATGCCTTCGGAGGCAAAGAAGATTCTCAGATTTCCCATTTGATTTCTCTTTACTGGGGTTCCATGATGATAGGACGTTGGACTGGTGCGGTTAGTGTTTTCAACTTTAGCAAAATGGTCAAGCGCATCCTTGTGATCGTTGTTCCATTTGCTGCGTTTGGCTTGATCTTGCTAGTAAACATCATCAAAGGCAATGAAATCAGCGATTTTGTCATGTATCCAATCTGCATAGCCATTGCTGTAATCGCCTTCCTTTATGCAGAAGACAAACCGGTTAAATTATTATTGACTGTTTCAGTTCTTGCTTCCATAGCCATGCTAATATCCATCACAACCACCGGCATGTTGGCCAACTATGCCATCATCAGCACCGGACTTTGTACAGCAGTGATGTGGCCTTGTATTTTTGCCCTCGCCATCAATGGAATTGGCAAGTATACCAGCCAAGGTTCAGCATTCCTGATCATGATGATCCTTGGTGGAGCCATTATCCCTCCTACCCAAGGTTCCATCATCGACCTGGATCCTTCTGGAGATGCCAACGTTTATACATTTACCCAACTCTCCTATCTTGTTCCGCTGGCCTGTTTTGCCTACTTGGCATGGCATGCGATTCAAACAAGGTCTGTACTGAAAAAACAGGGCCTGGATGTTGACGCACAAGTTGCTGCATCCCATTAATGTAAACTGATTTATTTGTATCTTGGCAGCCACTTTAAGGTGGCTGCCTTTTTTATTTTTTCAAACCCTTGATCATGAGCGCACATCAACCTTTGGCCATTGGCATCGATATAGGAGGAACCGGAACAAAATTTGGGATTGTAGACAGGGATGGAAATGTCCTTTTCTCTGGAGAAATGTCCACCAAAAAACACAAGGAAATAGAGACGTTTATCGATGAATTGCATGGCCACTTGGGTGAGCTGATTGAAAAGGCTGGTGGAATTGGAAGAATAAGGGGAATTGGGGTTGGTGCACCGAATGGAAATTTTTATACCGGTACCATCGAATATGCGCCTAATTTACCCTGGAACGGTATCATTCCCATCGCCAAAATGATGAGTGACAAATTCCAGTTACCTGTAACCTTGACAAACGATGCCAATGCTGCAGCCATCGGCGAGATGATGTATGGGGCTGCAAAAGGAATGCGTGATTTCATCATGATTACCCTTGGAACTGGTGTTGGAAGTGGAATTGTGGCCAATGGTCAGCTGATCTATGGACATGATGGTTTTGCTGGAGAATTGGGGCATACCATTGTCATTCCTGATGGAAGAATGCACCAGGGCACAGGGAAACGTGGTTCTTTGGAAAGTTATGCCTCTGCCACTGGTGTGAGGCTGACAGCGCTGGAAATGCTTGAAAGCAGTACTGAAGATAGCTTGTTGAGAAAAGCCGATAAGGAAACACTTGATTCAAAAGTGGTTTACGATGCTGCCATCAAAGGAGATAAGTTGGCCCTGGAAATATTTGAGTTCACCGGAAAAATCCTTGGATTGGCATTGGCCAATGCGGTGATGTTCAGCAGTCCAGAAGCCATCATCTTGTTTGGCGGGTTGACCAAATCAGGCGATCTCATCTTGAATCCTACCAGAAGGCATATGGAAGAAAACCTGATACAGGTATTCCAAAACAAGGTCAAAATACTCGTAAGTCATCTCAAGGAGTCAGACGCAGCCATACTCGGTGCCAGTGCATTGGCCTGGGATAAACAGTAATTAATTTAGTGAAGTTTGCGTTTATCGATGGGGATCAATTCGCCTGGAGCAATGCTTTTTCCTTCGCCCATGCTGATTTACCGTAGCCAGGGATTACATGCTTTTCACTGTGGTATGATGACCTGACGAGGGGGCCACTTTCAACATAGTCAATTCCTAAACCGTATCCAATTTCCTTGTATTCGTTGAATTCATCGGGGTGAACGAACCGCTGAACAGGCAGGTGTTTTCTTGTGGGTTGAAGGTATTGGCCGATGGTGACTACATCAATTCCATTGGCTGCCAAGTCTTTTAGTGTCTGAATGACTTCCTCTTTTTGCTCGCCCAATCCAAGCATGATGCCAGATTTGGTTCTCATGCCACCTTGTTTCAATTTCCTCAACACCTCCATGCTTCTCCAATATTTGGCCTGGATTCTCACTTTTCGGGTGAGTTGCTCTACCGTTTCAATGTTGTGGGACACCACTTCAGGAGCTGCCTCAATGATTCTTTGAATCTGATCATCAATCCCTTTGAAATCAGGTATCAAGGTTTCAAGGGTTGTGTCAGGATTGAGTGATTTTACCGCTTTGATGGTATTGAACCAAATATTGCTTCCACCATCAGGTAATTCATCACGGTCAACAGAAGTAATGACGGCATGTTTTACTTTCATGAGGTGAATGGCTTCCGCTACACGCTGGGGTTCATCCCAATCTACTGCATCAGGCCTACCAGTAGCAACAGCACAGAATCCACAGCTTCTCGTACACACATTGCCCAGGATCATGAAGGTTGCAGTACCAGCGCCCCAGCACTCTCCCATGTTTGGGCAGTTTCCACTCTCGCAGATGGTATGCAATTTATGGGTATCGACAAGCGATCGAACATGTTTGTAGCCTTCGCCTACAGGAAGACGAACCCTTAACCAATCTGGCTTTTTTTGCTTTTGTTCAGGAACAGATCCTGCAGTATTCACATCACAACTCATGGGATAATTAAAGTGCGAAGTTACATCACTTGCGGTTACCAAAGACCAATCCGATGGATCCGGTAGGGAAAAATGACTTGCCGGGATTGTCAACCATCTGAACAATCTTTTGAGCATAATAGTCAAAGCCAAACCCAAATTCTATAGCAGAAACAACCTGGTTGAACCTCGCCCAATCAAAGCGAAGGGCACCTTTTGCATAAGCACCAGGTGAAAACTTCATTTCATTCCATCCCAGCTGGAGTCCAGTACCTCCAATGATCCTATCAGCACTCAGGAAAGTTGACCGTTTTGCCTCGGTAAATTTGATTTTTTCAGTTCCGCCAGGTGCTGAAAACTCCATGTAATAAGGACGGGACAAGCCAGCAGAGAAGCCTGCCACTGCAATTGCGTAAACAGCAACTCCATTTTTATTTCCCTTTCCACCAATCAATATTTGTTGTCCTGCACCCAATTTGAGTTGATAGAAGATATTTTGTTTGCCAAAAACAAAGGGCCTTCCAAAAATGGCAAACCCACTGTTGGTGAATTCAGAACTGCTTTGCTTTTCCTCCTTGGGATGGTTCTTTTCTCCAAATTCGAATTGAAAAATGGAAGATTTGTAAGGGGTTTTCATTTTGCCCTTTTCAAACAGAATACCATAGCCATCATGGTTGCTTTTGAAACTGAAATTGGCATGTTTTTCAAAAGCAGGTATTCCTTCCTCCTCATTCCTGATCATGGCATTGATCCTGTTTCGCTTTTCCAGCTTTTCAGCTTGTTTTGCATCGGCCTTCATTGGAGCTGGTCGCTGTGCATATACAAACATTACAAGCAGTAAAAAGGAAATGAATAAGGCAGTATGTTTCAACATGGTTGATGAATGTTCTGTAAATTTATAAAAAAAAGCATGACTTCTACAGTAACTTATTCTGGAGAACTGAGAACTTTAGCAACCCATTTGCAATCTGGTTCTAGTATAGAAACAGATGCTCCAACTGACAACCAGGGCAAGGGAGCCCGTTTTTCCCCAACTGACCTTATTGGCACTTCCCTTGCAGCCTGTATGTTGACCACCATGGCCATCAGGGCAAAGGATCTGGAAGAAAAGCTCAAGGGAACCGTCACAGATACAGAAAAGATCATGTCGAATGCTCCAAGAAAAATTGCAGGCATCAAGATCCATTTCAACTGGCCACCAGAGCAATCCTTCTCAGCTGAAGAAAAACAAAGACTGGAAGAAATTGCATGGTCTTGCCCTGTAAAAGAAAGCATTCATCCGGACATTCAACTTTCAGTGGATTTCAACTGGAAATAGACAACTGGTCTAGAAAAACGATTCTTTCAGCGTGTGAACCAGGCGGCTCACAGGCAGCCCCATGACATTGTAAAAATCTCCCTCGATGGATTTTATGCCAATTACCCCAATCCACTCCTGGATGGCATAAGCCCCTGCCTTGTCGTAAGGTTTATATTGATCAACATAATGTATGATTTGTTCAGCTGAGAGTGAATGAAAACTTACATGGGTGGTATCATGAAAGACCATTCTCTTTTGGTCATCCTGAACAGAAACAGCTGTTATCACCTGGTGCTTTTTACCTGACAAACGTTTCAAAATACCCAATGCGTCTTCCCGGTCAATTGGTTTTCCAATGATTTCTCCTTCCAGCACCACAATCGTGTCTGCAGCAACAATGATTGAATTGGAAAGGTCAACCTGATTGAGATCAATGACTGCCTGGAGCTTCTTTTCAGCGATTGACCTGGCTATATTTTCAGGCGAATCCATTGGGTCATAAGACTCATCCGCATCAGAAACGAGGACATCAAAACTGAATTCTGCCCATTCCATCAGCATTTTTCGTCTTGGAGAGCCAGAGGCAAGTATCAGTTTTTTCATGATAGAAAATAAAATGACATGGAAAGGATTCCGATCAGCATGACCAGCTTCAATGATGTGCTGATTTTGGCATAATCAGCCGTCACTTGGGCGTAATACAACTTTTTCAACATGTAAGAAAACTGGATGATCATGGCAAATGATAGGGCATAATAGGGCCAGGGCCAGGAATTCAACAAGGCATAAAATGCAATGGCAGCAAAGAGTCCGACCAGGACAAAGATCCAAACTGCGACAAAAATTTTGGTGGAAGGAATCCCCCAAGAAATGGGCATGGTTTTACACCCAAAACGTCTATCCCCCTCCATGTCTTCCATGTCTTTCACCACTTCCCTGATCAACGACACAATGAATGCAAACCCTGCATAAACCAAGGTCACTTTATAAAGACTTCCCAATGCTGCCTGGTGCAATTGCATGTAGGCAAGATCATTCAACCTTATTTCTGCAATAAACAATACCCCAACTACCCAGGCAGTTAATACGGATATTATGATATTGCCGATCAGCAAACGTTTTTTAAAAGTGGATGAATAAAGCAAGAGCATTAAAACACTTAAAAAATTAAGTGCCAACAAAAGCAAATTGTTCAAATGCATAGAAACAACCGCACTGAGAAAAAGTCCTGCCAAAGACAAAACAAGATGGAGTAACATTGCCCACCTTCTTTTGATCAATTTGCCAATAATCAACCTTTCTGGTTTGTTGACATTGTCAATCTGGATGTCAAAATAATCGTTGATGATATAGCCAGCGGCAGCAATCAAAACCGATGAAACAAGCAACAGCAAGAAATCAGTTTCCTGCAAAAGTGGTTCAGATTGACCGGCTTTCGTCAAATAAGGAAGAATGATACGGTGGTAAAACAAAGATTGTGTCAGTGCAATAAACAAGAGATTGGGATACCGGATCAGCTGAAAGAAACTCTTTATTTTTTGAAATCCTTTCATTTAAATGCTTTGAATATTGGCGGGTGCAGACCATTTCCCCTGGGTTCTGAGTGTTTTTTCGATAATATCCCTCACGCACCCATTCCCTCCAGATCTGGGTGATACATAATCAGCCACCTGCAATATTTCGGATGCAGCATCTGCCGGACATGTTTTTATACCAACTGCGCCAAAAGCGTCGAGATCGGGAAGATCATCACCCATGAAAAGAGCAGCTGATTTATCAAAGTTAAATTCTAATAACAATTGTTTGATTATCAATGACTTTTGAGGTGTATTCTCATAAAACAATTCAACACCTAGCTTAGACAATCTTTCTTTTACAGGTTTTGAATTAGATCCTGTTATAACGGCAACCTTTAAACCAGACTTGACGGCATGCTGTAAGGCATAGCCATCTTTGATTTCCATCTCACGGATCCATTCACCATTGGGCATGACCAAAAGTTTTCCATTGGTCAAAACACCATCAAGGTCAAAAACCAATAATTGTACACCTGATAATTTTTCTAATAAATGCATACTGAATGATAACAAAGTTAATCTATTCAAGATAATTAGCTTGTCTCTCCAAAAAGCACTGCTGTATATTTGCAATTGAGCATAATTTACCAACATGACTACAGCAGAGAAGCTGACCTTATTTTCCCTAAAATCCAGTATAAAACTAGCCTCTATCATTTCTCCCCGATGGGGTGCATCCATTGCATTCAATATTTTTTGTACCCCATACCGGAAGCCCAGAAATGTGCCTCCACCCATTTTTCAGGAGGCTGAAGCATTTGACATTCAAGTTGATGGACTAAACATTCATGGATACAGCTGGAATCCGAATGCCACCAAGAAAATCCTGATTTTACATGGTTTCGAATCCAGGGCCTATAATTTTGACCGTTATGTTAGTCCATTGCTCGACAAAGGATATGGTGTGGTAGCGATGGATGGGAAGGCCCATGGCAAAAGCGAAGGAAAAACCACTACTGCCCCTGAATATGCGGAGATGATCAGGGTTTTGGAAGAGAAACTGGGCAAATTTGAGGGCTATATTTCCCATTCTTTCGGAGGCATCGCCTTGTGTCTTTACCAAGAAAACCACATGAACCCTGATGCCAAAATGGTTTTGATCGCGCCAGCCACAGAAACTTATTCTGCCATAGATCTATTTTGCCATTTTTTTGGTTTGAGCTCCAAAATCAAGGAGTCTATCCATGCTTACATCAAGCAAAAGTCAGGAAAGGATATATCCTACTACTCGATCAACAGAATTGCTCCTAAACTTTCCAACACCATTCTTTGGATACATGACAAGGATGATGACATCACACCACTTTCGGACATGAAACCCTTGATGGATCTTTCTCCTGGCAATATTGAATTCATGATTACCGAGGGCCTTGGCCATAGAAAAATATACAAAGACACTGCAGTGATGAAAAGGATAATTGATTTCATTTAGGAACAGATTTGTTAGAATTCATTCGCTTTATCTTATTATTGCATCGCGATGCACATCGATTTAAGGATAAAAACCCCAAACAATCGATTCAACAATTGGTGAGATAACTTATCAGAAGAGAAAGAAAAAATGGCAAAAAACCTACTTATAGTTGAGTCCCCGGCCAAAGCGAAAACCATTGAAAAGATTCTTGGTAGTGACTTTGAAGTGAAGAGCTGTTTTGGTCATATCCGCGACCTGGAGAAGAGTGAAATGGGTATTGATATCAAAAAAGGCTTCAAGCCCAGGTATATCGTTCCGGAGGAAAAGGAAAAAGTGGTCAAGGAGCTGAAACAAATCGCCAAAAAATCAGGTGAAGTATGGCTCGCAACGGATGAGGACCGAGAAGGTGAAGCCATCAGCTGGCATCTTTGTGAAGTATTGGGTCTTGATCCTGCTACCACAAAGCGTATTGTTTTCCATGAAATTACCAAACCAGCCATCCGTTCTGCAGTTGAAAAGCCCAGAACGGTCAACATGAACCTTGTCAATGCACAACAGGCAAGGAGAATTCTTGACAGGATTGTAGGTTTTGAAATTTCCCCTATCCTCTGGCGCAAAATGAGCATGAGGGGCAACCTCAGTGCAGGACGTGTGCAAAGTGTTGCTGTGCGTCTCATTGTGGAGCGGGAAAGGGCCATCAATGGCTTTACGGCCACTGGCAGCTTCAAGGTCGAAGGTTTCTTCAAGGCAAAAGACATCAACGGTAAACAGGTCATCTTCAAAGCAGAAGGGGCCAAAAAAAATACACAGCAGGATGCTGAGCAGTTTCTCCAGGGTTGTATTGGGGCGGGTTATACCGTAAAAGATGTCCAAAAGAAACCCGCCAAAAAATCACCCGCTGCCCCATTTACCACTTCTACCCTTCAGCAGGAAGCAAGCAGAAAATTGGGATATGGAGTGAGCAAAACCATGCTAATTGCTCAGAAATTGTATGAAGCCGGTCACATCACCTACATGAGAACGGACAGCGTTTCATTGAGTGAAACTGCCATGGGTGATATTTCCAAACAGATCACAGACAGTTATGGCAAAGATTACCTTCAGGTAAGGAAATTCAAAAACAAAAACGAATCAGCCCAGGAAGCGCACGAAGCCATCAGGCCAACTTACATGGACAAGCCAACGGTGGATATCTCTGATGGTCAACGCTTGTATGAGCTGATCTGGAAAAGAACCATGGCTTCCCAAATGGCAGATGCCGAATTGGAAAAGACCATTGCCGAAATAACCATTTCTACCCAGCAAGAATTGCTCAAGGCAGAAGGTGAAGTGATGAAATTTGAGGGCTTTCTCAAAGTATACAATGAAAGCAGGGATGATGAAGACGAAAACGAAGAGACATCCACCGAAGGAATGCTCCCCCCTTTGGCCAAAGGACAACAGCTTGAATTGAATGAAATGCTGGCGACCGAGCGCTTCACAAGGGCCCAGCCAAGGTATACGGAAGCTTCTTTGGTAAAGAAAATGGAAGAACTGGGCATAGGCCGTCCCTCTACCTACGCCCCTACTATTTCAACCATCCTCAAAAGAGGATATGTCGAGAAGAGAGACAAAGAAGGCGTGAAAAGGGATTATCGTGTATTAAGGCTCAGCAACAATACCATCTCTAAAGCCATAGAACAAGAGAACACGGGTGCTGAAAAATCCAAATTGTTCCCTACAGACCTTGGGGCAGTGGTGACAGATTTTCTCATCCTGCATTTCGATCAGGTCTTGGATTATGGTTTTACCGCCAAGATTGAAAATGAGTTTGATAGTATTGCAGATGGCAATGAAGACTGGGGCAAAATGCTCAAGAATTTCTACTCCCCTTTCAAAAAGGATGTAGACAATACCATGGAAAAGGCAGAACGCATCAGCGGTGAAAGAGAACTTGGCCATGATGCTGTATCCGGGAAACGCGTGATTGCCCGTATGGGACGCTATGGCCCAATGGTGCAAATTGGAGAAACCACAGAAGAGGAAAAACCAAGGTTTGCCAAACTCAAGGCTGATCAAAGCATAGAAACCATCAACCTTGAACAGGCCATGGAATTGTTCAAGCTCCCCAGGGTGCTTGGTGAATTTGAAAACGAAGCGGTACAGGTCAATATTGGAAGATTTGGTCCTTATATTGCACATGACAAAAAGTTCTATTCACTTTCCAAGGAATATGATCCTTACGAGATAACGCTAGAAGTTGCGATACCACTCATTACAGAGAAGCGGAAAGCCAAGGATGAGCGGACCATTAAAATCTTCGAAAAGGAAAAAATCCAATTGCTGAAAGGCCCTTATGGTCCTTACATCAAGAAGGGATTGAAGAACTTCCCCATTCCCAAGGAAAAACAGGAGCAAGTACAGGATCTTAGTATCGAAGAGGTTCAGGCAATGATTGAACATGCCATTGCCAACCCAACCCGAGGCAAAAGAAGGGCTCCCAAAAAATAATTGAAACAACCCGTTGATGATCAACACAACAGGAGAAATCAATGCATTACTGAATCTGATTGAAGATCCAGACGATGAGGTGTACCAAACCATCACCAGGCGATTCATTGGGTTTGGGCAAGAAGTCATTCCAGTATTGAATGAATTCCAGGATTTGACTGACGACCCCATACAGGTGGCCAAAATCAACTCCATCATCTCCCAGATTTCAATTTCCTGTCTTGAAAATGCAGTTGCAGATTGGCTGAACAGTGAAGACCAATCAGTACTTGAAGCCACTCTTTTCATTACGGCCTACCTCAATCCTGAATTCGACAGGGACCGCTTGTTTTTCGACATTGAAAAAATCAGGAAAACCGTTTGGCTTGAATTGAACGATTATTTGACCCCACTGGAAGAGATCAATATTCTGAATAAAATCATTTTTGGCCACTACAATTACAAAGGAGTAGAACTGGATTATGCCTCAATCAATCATTTCGATCCTTCTCACCTGCTCACGAACAAGCTTTCGAATACATTTCCCCTGGCATCGGTATACCTGATCATGTCTGAGATGCTTGGGATTACCATCGAACCGGCTGATATCCCCAAACAGAACCTACTTTGTTATGTTGAAGAAGGCAGCTCAATCATCAGTGTGGAAGAAAGTGATATCCTATTTTACGTCGATCCATTGAACGGTCAGGTTTATACCCACCGCGATGTAGAGAATTATGTAAAAAAAATGAACCTTGCCCATCCTCCCGTTACCTATACCCCTGCCAACGCCAGGAATTTTACACAACGTTGGCTGAAGGAAATTGCTAAATCCGAACAAATAAAGGGAGAAATTGAACGTCATGATGCGCTGCTAAAGCTTTGTGCATCGATAGATGCGTAATTGTTTTCATGTATCACAATAGTATTGGGTAATTTTAGTCAAATCCTTTTGCATGACGATTACCTGGAATGATTTTGAAAAAATTGACATCCGCTGTGGTACGATCCTCTCTGTAAAGCCCTTTGAAAAAGCGGTAAAACCTGCATTTCAGCTGGAGATTGATTTTGGCGCTCTGGGCATCAAGCGTTCATCCGCCCAAATCACCCATCATTACACTGCTGAAACCTTGTTGGGAAGGCAGGTGATGGCCGTCGTCAATTTTCCACCAAAACAAATCGCCAATTTTTTCAGTGAATGTCTGGTCTTGGGAGTTTATGATAGTAACAACCAGGTTGTTTTATTAGAAGCAGGAATGAAAGTAGAAAATGGTGCAAAAATTGGTTAAAAGGAATTTCACCATAAAATCATCAAATTCAATACCTTTCAAAGGAAATTCAACTTATTTTCGTCAATATGAAAAAGTTCAGTCTTGCCCTTTCCCTATTGTTGGCATTATTTGCCTGTGAAGAGAAAAAAGATGCCAAAAAACCACAGGATCAGTCCAAATCAGGTCCTGTTTCAGTAGAGGCCATTGTCATCAAGCCAACAACCGTTTCCGAGTCTATTGAAGTGGCCGGCAATATCCTACCTTATGAGCTTACCGAGATCCGACCAGAGATTTCCGGAAGGGTTATCCAGCTCAATTTCAAAGAAGGTTCAACAGTTGCCAAAGATGTGCTGTTGGTCAAATTGTTTGACGGAGATTTACAAGCACAACTCAAAAAATTGAAAGTGCAACTGCAAATCGCAGAGAAAACAGAAGAACGCCAAAGAGAACTCCTTAAAATCAGTGGTATCAGTCAACAGGATTATGACCTCAGTCTTTTACAGGTCAACAACATCAAGGCTGATATTGAATTGACGATGGTGAACATTGGAAAAACAGAAATCCGTGCACCTTATGCAGGAAGGATGGGACTGAGGAACATCAGCCTAGGCGCTTATATCAGCCCTGCCAACGTGCTGACAACACTCAGCCAAGTCAACATGAAGAAAATCAGCTTCAGCATCCCTGAAAAATACAGCAATGACATCAGGCCAGGCATGTCGGTCATTTTTGGTATCGAAGGCAAAGAGGGGCAATACAAAGCCACCATCCTGGCATCAGAAACAGTCATCGAATCAGAAACCAGAAACCTTAAAATACTTGCAACCATCAATGATGGAAACAATAACCTGGTACCAGGTTCCTTTGCAAAGGTTGGTCTTACCCTGGGTTCAAACAATGCAGCTGTAATGGTGCCTTCACAGTGTATCGTACCAAGTGCACGCACCAAACAGTTGTTGCTTTACCGTAACGGAACCCCTGAATTTGTTAGCGTAACAACTGGATTGAGGAATGCGGAGAACGTTCAAATAACCAGCGGAATACAACCAGGCGATACGGTCATCACAACAGGTCTTCTCTTCATCAGAAAAGATTCTAAAGTGAAACTCAGCAAAGTCAATTAGTAACAACCCAATTCTGGCCCAATGAATCTTTCTGAATTAAGCATAAAAAGACCGGTTTTTGCAGTTGTTTGCAGCATTGTCATCATCATTTTTGGTGCAATTGGGTATAGTTTTTTGGGTGTCAGGGAATACCCTGCCATTGATCCGCCAGTGGTCAATGTAAGAACCAGCTATGTAGGAGCCAATGCAGAAATCATTGAACAACAGGTAACCGAACCCATTGAAAAAGCAGTAAATGGTGTTGAGGGGGTAAAGAACATCTCATCCTCCAGTTCACAGGGCAGCAGCAGCATCACAGTAGAGTTTGAATTGGGTGTTGACCTTGAGAGAGCAGCCAATGATGTTCGGGAAAAAGTTTCCCAGGTTGCAGGAAGGCTCCCCCAGGACATTGATGCACCACCAACTGTGGCCAAACAAGACTCTGATTCTGATCCGATTGTTTTCATGCAAATGCAAAGCAACAAAAGGACCTTGCTGGAGCTTTCCGACCTGGCTGAAAACATTGTACAGGAAAGACTGCAAACCATTCCTGGCGTGAGTGGCGTTAATGTTTTTGGACAAAGACCAGCCATGAGAATTTGGTTTGACCCAGTAAAGCTTTCTGCTTACAGGCTTACCATCCAGGATGTAAAATCTGCCCTTGACCGCGAAAACATTGAATTGCCCGGTGGAAAGGTTCGTGGAAACGCCACTGAAATGACCGTAAAGGCCTATGGAAAGCTTACTTCAGAGGAAGATTTCAATGACCTGATCATCCGCCAGACTGAAGGCAAGAGCATCCGCTTGAAAGATATTGGATATGCCATCATCGGACCTGAAAATGAAGAGTCTGCGACCCGGAAAAACAATATTCGTTCAGTGAACCTCGGTGTAGTAGCCCAGCCAGGTTCCAACCAGGTTGCCATTGCAGATGAGCTGTACAAAAGGATTGATGTCATCAAAAAAGATTTGCCTCCGGACATCATCCTTGAAGTGGGATATGACAAAACACAGTTTGTCAGAAAAGCCATCTCAGAAGTAAAGGAAACGCTGATCATTGCCATATTGTTGGTGGTCATCATCATTTACCTTTTCTTCAGGGAATGGTCCATTGCCTTCCGCCCCTTGATTGATATTCCAGTGGCCCTGGTGGGTGCATTTTTCATCATGTACATTTCCGGGTTTTCTATCAACGTATTGACCCTCCTTTCATTGGTGCTTGCCACGGGATTGGTGGTGGATGATGGAATTGTGGTAACGGAAAACATTTACAAGAAGATAGAACAGGGAATGGACAAGTGGAAGGCTGCAAGAGAGGGATCGAAAGAGATCTTCTTTGCTGTCATTTCTACCTCCATCACGCTGGCCATCGTATTTCTTCCCATCATCTTCCTGCAAGGATTTGTAGGCCGATTGTTCAGGGAATTTGGAATCGTTGTAGCAGGTGCCGTGTTGATCTCAGCCTTCGTATCCCTGTCACTAACTCCGGTATTGAACATCTACCTGACCAAGAAAAATGTACACAAGCATTCTTGGTTCTATACCAAATCTGAACCGTTTTTCAGGGGAATGGAAGCCGGATACCAACGCTGGCTGGGTGCATTCATGCGCAAAAGGTGGATTGCCTTCATCATTGTATTGGCCTGTGTTGGCGCCATTTATTTTGTTGGCACAAAACTTCCCTCAGAGTTGGCTCCAATGGAAGACAGGAACAGGTTGAGAACCAGTATTCTTGCGCCGGAAGGAACAGATTTTGATTACATGGACCAGGTTGTTTATGACATCACTGAAAAAATCATGGACTCAGTGCCTGAGCGCTATGTGGTTCTTTCTTTTGCACCCAACTTCTCTGGCTCTGGTGGAGCCAATGCTGCTTCCATCAGCATGGGTCTTGTGGATGCCAGCGAAAGAAAGCGCAGCCAGAATGAAATTGCGCAGAGCATGAACAAAATGTTCAAAGACTATACCAACGTGAGGGTACTTGTCTTGCAAGAGCAGACCATATCTGTTGGACAAGCCAGCAGGGGCCAGTTGCCTGTGCAATTTGTTTTGCAGAACCTCAATTTCGACAAACTCAAAGAAAAGGTTCCCCAATTCATGGATGAGGTTGTAAAGAGTCCTGTTTTCCAGGGCAATGATGTCAACCTCAAATTCAACAAACCTGAACTGCAGGTAACCATTGACAGGTTGAAAGCCGGAGAATTGGGCATTTCAATCCTTGATATTTCCAATACACTACAGCTTGCACTCAGCGGAAGAAGGTTTGGGTATTTTATCAGGAACGGAAAACAATATGAAGTCATCGGACAGGTAGACAGAAAAGACAGGGATGCTCCGCTGGACCTCAAGTCCTTTTACCTGCGCAGCAAAACAGGACAACTGATTCAGCTGGACAACCTTGTCAGCATTTCTGAAACTGCCACTCCCCCAACCATTTACCACTACAGCAGGTTGAAGAGTGCCATCGTTTCTGCAGGACTGGCCAATGGGAAAACACTTGGAGACGGAATCAAAGAAATGGAGCGCATTGCTAAAAAAGTACTGGATGAATCGTTTACCACAAGCCTCAGCGGATCTTCAAGGGATTTTGCCGAGAGTTCTTCCAATACACAGAATGCCTTCCTCCTCGCCCTGGTACTGATCTTCCTGGTATTGGCGGCACAGTTTGAGAGTTTTGTTGATCCATTGATCATCATGATCACGGTTCCACTAGCACTTGCCGGCGCAGTGATCAGTTTGTCTGTCTTTGGCCAGTCGCTCAACATCTTCTCACAAATTGGCATCATCATGCTGATTGGTCTGGTGACCAAAAACGGCATCCTCATTGTTGAGTTCGCCAACCAGCAAAGGGAAAAAGGCATGAACAAGATCGATGCAGTACTGGACGCATCTGTGGCACGTTTAAGGCCAATCCTGATGACAACACTTGCCACAGCCCTTGGTGCCTTGCCCATTGCCATGGCATTTGGATCCGCAGGAAAAAGCAGGATACCATTGGGCATTGTCATTATCGGCGGCCTGATGTTTGCTTTGGTGCTGACCCTGTTTGTGGTACCTGCGTTATACAGTTATATTTCCAGGAAAAAAAGAGCTACCCATGAGAATTAAAGCAATGTTGTTGAGTCTTCTGTTTGCCAACGCGGTATCATCGCAAGACAGCAGCTTTACCGTAAAAGAATCCATTGAGATGGCGCTGAAACAAAACCTCGATATTCAGATTGCAGCAATCGATCTGGATATTGCAAAGGCCAACAACAATTGGGGAAATGCAGGCGGACTTCCCACCGTTGCAGGAAATATTTTCAACACTGAAGCCGTTTCCAATATCAACCAGAAATTGGCGAATGGCAGCAGCATTGAAAGAAACAATGTTTCCAACAGCACTATCAATGGTAACCTTGCCATCAGCTGGAGAATTTTCAATGGCATGCGGGTGAGGTCTACCATGGAAAGGTTTGATGCCATGGAAAAAATGGGTGCCATCGCTGTAACCCAACAAATTGATCAGGTCATCTTTGATGTGTTGAATATTTATTACAACCTGATCCGTTTGAACAAACAGGTCATTGCCACCAAAGCCATCATTGATTTGTCAAAAGAAAGATTGAAAATTGCTGAAACAAGGTTCAATGTCGGAAATGGTGCCAAAACAGACATGTTGCAGGCCAAGATTGACCTGAATGCACAGGAAGTGAATCTTCAGAACATCTTCAAACAGATGGCCAATACCAAGGCTTCCATGAACGCCTTGCTCAAGAAAGATGCAGGTGCGGCATTCTATACCAAAGAAGATCAGTTCAGTATCCCTTCCATTGAATACAATTCCCTTTTGTCAAAGATTGACCAACAAAACCCACAATTGCTGTTGGCACAACAGGAGAAACTGAACCTGATGATTGAGAAAAAAATCATCAGTTCACAAAGGATGCCTTCAGTGACATTGAATTCAAATACCGTATTGAACAAGTCCAAATCAACTGCTGGATTCTTCCTTACCAACCAAACCTTTGGCCCCAACATCGGATTGGGCATTGGCATCCCGATCTTCAATGGTAATATCAACAAGACACAACTGAAAGTCAACAGCATTCAACAGAAGAGGCAGGAGTTGCAAACAGAACAGATTCGTGCACTTTTGCAACGGGATTTGTTGATTGCTTTTCAGGAATACGAGAATGCTGTTTCAGTATCCAAGGTTGAGGAAAACAATGTGAAACTGGCCGAGGAGAACAATTTCATTTCTACAGAACGTTTCAAAAAGCTTCAGAGCAATTCAATTGAATTGAGACAGGCACAGCTTAGCCTGATCGAAGCTCAAGATCGCTACATAAATGCCCAATACAGGGCCCAAATAGCAGCAACGGCTATACGTTATATCACTGGAGAGATCAGCAAGCAATAGGGCTTATTTGCCCAAGTGGTAATGCTTGAATGCCATGGGCAAGAGGTCTGTGGGGGTTTCAAATTCGAATACCTCCCCTGTTGACCCTGTCAGCAGCAACCGCATGGGTGCATTGAACCTCGATTCAAATTCAACCAGGGCCTGTCTACACATGCCACAGGGAGCGATGGGTTCTGAAGTATCCACTGCATCACTCTGGTAAGTAATGGCCATGGTTTCAATGGGAAGACCCGGAGAAATGGAAGAAACGGCGGCAAGCAACACCCTCTCTGCACAAATACCAATGGGATAAGAAGCATTTTCCTGGTTGGTACCCATGACCAGTTTATCATCCTGCATGCGGGCAACTGCACCAACCCTGAAACCAGAGTAAGGCGCATAGGCAGTAGCAGCAACTTCCCTAGCGCGAAGTATAAGGTCATTGTCTGCATCGCTCAACGCTGATGCATTGGCATGTACCTTGAAACTGATGTTGATGTTTCTGGTGTCCATAGGTTGGTTGATTGGGGGGTTATTTGATGGATTTGAAAATCCTGTTCCATCTCGGGCCATTCTGCCAGCTGAACCAGATCATGGAAGCCTTGCCCACAATATGGTCTTCTGGTACAAAACCCCAGAACCTTGAATCCTGAGAATTGTGCCTGTTGTCACCCATCATCCAGTAATAGTTCATTTTGAACGTATAAGAAGTGGTAGGCTTTCCATTGATCAATACCTTTCCATCACGTTCTTCCCATTCATTGTTCTCATACACATCAATCACTCTTTTGTAGAGGGCAATATTCCTTTTGTTGAGCTCAATTGACTTGCCTTTTTGAGGAACCCACAAGGGTCCAAAATTGTCTTCGCTCCATTTGAACTGCGCAGTATCGTAAGGGAAAGTATTGCCAAAGCCACTTGAGTTTAGGTCTGGCATGATGGAGTCTTTGACAACAAATGGAAAGGATTGAACCTGCTTCAATTGTGTTGGCGTGAGTGTCAAGCGGTAGGTATTGGGCTTGTCCTGCATTTGCAAGAGATCACGCTGCTCTGGATCCTGTGGATCAATGTTCAATTCATTTTTGATGAACTCATCAGAGAAAAATCCATTGCCATTCAGGGTAACATAGTAAGGCATTTCAGAAGCAGGCGGTATGGGATTGATGGTATTGGATACATACAAGGTACCGTTCCTGATAAACAGTGTATCGCCTGCGATGGCGACACAACGTTTGATGAAATTTTCCCTTTTGTCAACAGGTCTTGAAATGATGTCATCCCTTTCCGCAAACAACATGTCCCTTGTCCCACCCCTGGACTCATAGGCCCGGAGGTAGTCATAATAATTGATCTCAGACTGGAACTCGCGGATGACCGTATCTCCGACAGGATAGTTGAACACAACCACATCATTTCTTTCAATTGGCTTTGCAAAAAAGCGGTTGTAAGGAAGGCTGATCCATTCCAGGTATGATTTTGAAGTCCCGATTGGCAAGGTATGGTGAACAAAAGGAAAAGCTAAAGGTGTATTCGGTATCCTGGGGCCATAGCTGGTTTTGCTGACAAATAGAAAATCGTTGACCAGCAAGGTTTTTTCCATTGAACCTGTTGGGATGACATAGGCTTCAAAAACAAAAGTACGGATGATGGTGGCCGCAACGATAGCAAAAACAGCAGCATCGATCCATTCTCTTGTGGCTGATTTTTGGTAATTCTTTACAACAGGAGTACCAGCATAGCGCTCATTGTTGGAGAATCCCAGGTAAGGAAAATAAACAAAGGGAATGAATACTGTTGCAGCATGGTGCAATACAGAAAACCTGCCGAAATGCTCTACAAATTTGATACAGAGCCAGATGGTCACAAATTGCCCAGCAATGGGAATAAGCTGAAAGAAAAACCATTGGGTTTTCAGCTCCATTTTTTTCACCATCAACCATGTATTGTAAAATGGGACCAGCGCTTTCCAGCCATCGATACCGGCCTTTTTAAACATCCCATAAAGTCCTGCATGAAATCCTGCTGTTGCAACAATAAAAATCAACCAACCTATACCCATTGTGTTATGCTTTACGTGCTCAAATGTAGCATAAAACAAGGATTTAAAAACGATGGAATGGTAACTGTAAGAATTTTAACATGGATGGCAGACTGAACGGATAAATGTTCTTTCAAGCCATCATGCAAACAGTTTACATGGAAGAAACGGCAGAAACCTTTCGGGATGATTTTATCATCACATCTTTAACTGTTGCATCCATATCGAGCAGTGAAATATCAAGCTCATCACAAGCAGCATTGGCAGATTCTGTACAAAAACGCAAGGCCGTCCAGACATGATCAATCACCACTTCATCAATCTTTGTAAAGCCAGTAGAATGGAGGCATTCCCAGTTGCAATCACGATTAAGATCACTGACAATTTTAGAAGTTGGCTTAGGATAGGCGATCCAAAGTTTTCCTTTTGAACGCAAGGCAGGGAGAACATCTTTGAGGATCAGGGAGAGTTGATTGTAATTCAATGCAAAAACCAAAGCAAAATCGATCTTTCTGCTTTTCAACAGTGGCGTTACGTTTTTGGCAAAGGAGAGTTTAGTAAAAAACTTTTCCAATGTGGAAGGAATTCCTTGAACAAGAACGTTCTTTTCCTCACAAAGCTGAAGCCTGTCAAATATGTTGATGAGCATTTGTTGGAAGTTTTGGTTTGGGTTGACAAAATTAACATTTTTTCCACATATTTAGTGCTTCTTTAAAAAGATTTTAAGCACCATCAAGAAAGTAGAAAAAATCTTAAAAATCCTGCCCGTTTCGCCTTGCTTTTCGCTTGTCGCGGTTTTTGAAAATAGGAACTTTGCTTTCGCTGCCAGAAAGTAATCTGCTGATGTTTTTCTGGTGTGTGAGAATAACCAGCAGGGCAACAGCAATGGCGAAAATCCTGTAGGCGATATTGTCTACATTAAAAATGATCAGGATAAAAACCGGAAAGGCCATGCTGGCCAATATGGAACTCAAGGAAACAAAACGTGTCAGGTAAAGGACCAGCAGAAAAATGGCTACACAGCTCAGGGCTGTCAATGGTGAAATGGCAATGATCAGTCCAAAAAGGGTGGCTACACCTTTGCCTCCCCTAAAATCGGCCCATACAGGAAAAATATGACCAATTACAGCGGCAAGACCCAGGCCAATCTGGAAATTGGTCCTTTCAAATTCATTGGTGATATAGTAGGGTAAAAGCAATGCAAGCTTAACAGCAACCAATCCTTTGAGCATGTCAAGGATCATGACGAAGCTGCCCCATTTTGACCCGAGCACCCTGAAAGTATTGGTAGCACCGGCATTACCGCTGCCATAATCCCTGATGTCAATATTGAATTGGGTTTTGCTGATGATGACCGATGTTGGGATTGACCCAATCATGTACGCCAATATGATCAATAAAATTTCGTTCATCTGTTATTTGGCTTTAAGGGGAGTACAAATTTAATAAAAAATTAATAAACTACCCTTTCAGAGGTGTTAAACCTGCTTTTTGAAGGCCAAGGCAATCCATCCATTGTCTGTGTAAAGATTGATCGGTTTGCCAAAAAATGGGGTAAATACCGCCTCAATATCCAACTGATCTTCTATCAACAAACCACTGATCAACAGAAAACCATCTGGCCTTAACAATTGGGCCATGGATGCTGCGTGTGCCAACAGCACGTGCTTGTTGATATTGGCAAGCAGCATATCACATGAACCAACTTCATCTAGGTTCTCAGCAAGTGATACAGTGATGTTACTGGCTGCATTCAATTCGATGTTTTCATTGACATTGGAAATGCTCCAGTGATCATTGTCTATCGCTTCAATTGAAGTGGCACCAAGCCTTTCAGCAAGTATGGCCAGGATTCCTGTACCGGTTCCGAAATCAAGCACTTCCTTTCCCTTGAAATCCAGCTCAAGCATGCCCAACATCATCATCCTGGTAGTGGCGTGATGACCAGTGCCAAAACTCATTTTGGGAGTGATGAGGATTTCATGTTCAAAGCCTTCCAATGGGGGATGAAAATGAGCCCTGACGTGAATCTTACCGGGAAGAATGACTGGATCAAAATTGGATTCCCAACTGGAATTCCAGTTTTCTTCTTCCAATATTGCATTGGTATAGCTTATGCCCAATTCTGTGCAAAGTGCATCCAAAGCTGGGATATCGACCTGTCCTTCTGTGGCATAGGCTTTCAGCCCCTTGGAAGTTTCTTCCATCCCTGAAAAACCCAAATCAGGCAACAGGGCAACCAATACATCACTTGTCTCAGGACTGATCTCGTTAAAATGAATTTCCAAATATGTCATCATGAAAAAAGCCGGCTAAAAGCCGGCTGTTAAAATATTAGTTGGAGGATTGTTCACCACCGTTCTGATTGAAATCAGGTTTAGGGATCAACACTTTCCTGCTCAATTTGAATTTACCTGTCTTCTGGTCAACACCGATCAATTTAACCCTGACCATATCGCCTTCTTTGAGGATACCATCCAATGATTCAAGGCGTTTCCAGCTCACCTCACTGATGTGAAGCAATCCTTGTTTGCCAGGCATGAACTCAACGAATGCACCATAAGGCATCACAGACTTCACTTTGGAATCGTACTCATCTCCAACCTCTGGCATGGCAACGATACCTTTGATCCAGGCTACTGCCCTGTCCAGACCTTCTTTGGCCGGGCTGAACACGCTTACTTCGCCCTGGTTGCCCACTTCCTCAATGTTGATGGTGGTACCGGTTTCGCGCTGGATTTCCTGGATGATTTTTCCTTGTGGTCCGATCACAGCACCAATGAATTCCTTGTCGATGAACAACTTCTGCATTCTTGGAGCATGAGGCTTCACCTCAGCCCTGTGTGAAGGCATACAATCATACATTTGATCAAGGATATGAAGACGACCATGCCTAGCCTGTTCAAGGGCAGCCATCATGGTTTCCATGCTCAATCCGTCAATTTTGATGTCCATCTGGATACCGCAGATACCGTCACGGGTACCCGTAACCTTGAAGTCCATATCACCAAGATGATCTTCATCACCAAGGATATCTGTGAGGATTGCGTATTTGCCATCAGAAGCCCTGGTGATCAATCCCATTGCAACACCACTCACGTGTTTTGGAATGGGAACACCTGCATCCATCAAGGCCAGAGAACCAGCGCAAACAGTTGCCATTGAAGACGAACCGTTTGATTCAAGGATATCAGAAACCACACGCACGGTGTAGGCATAATCATTACCGGGCATCATTTGCTTGAGGGAACGAAGAGCAAGGTTTCCGTGACCCACTTCTCTCCTTCCTGGCCCCCTCATTGGCTTTACTTCGCCAGTTGAGAATGGAGGGAAATTATAATGGAGGATGAACTTGCTATAATCAGACTTTGCTGCAGTTTCAACCAACAATTCGTCGAGTGGTGTACCGAAAGTGATGGTGGTAAGCGACTGGGTTTCACCACGGGTAAAAAGTGCAGAACCGTGTGGTGAAGGCAATACGTCAACTTCCATGTTCAAAGGTCGAACCTGATCCAGGGAACGGCCATCGAGCCTGATCCTGTCGTCAAGGATCATGTTGCGGACAACATCCCATTTTAGGTCTTCGTAATATTTTTTGGCCAACTTGATTTGCTCAGGGGTAGCTTCTTCGCCCAGCATGGCAACGACTTCTTTTTTCAGTTCGTCATAAGCCTTGCTTCTGTCGTACTTGCTGCTGCCCGCCTTTGAAATAGCATATACTCTTTCAGAAGCAAAGTCATTGACCTTTTGTTGAATTTCTTCGTTGGTGGCAGGCTTGGTGTAATCACGCTTTCCTTCAACAACCACTTTTTGCCTGAGTTCTTCCTGGGCAGTGATTTGAACACGGATGGCATCATGGGCAATTTCAAGTGCCTTGACAACATCTGCTTCCACACACTCCTTGGACTCACCTTCAACCATCATCAGGTTCTTTGCAGTGGCTCCAATCATGAAATCCATGTCAGCGGAGGCCAGCTCAGTCCTGCTGGGGTTAACGATGAATGAACCATTTACCCTGGCTACACGTACTTCAGAGATCACTTCCTTTATTGGAATATTGGACACTGCGAGGGCTGCAGATGCAGCAAGACAGGCCAAAGAATCCGGCATTACTTCAGGATCTGATGAAATAAGGCTTACCAAAACCTGAACATCACAAAGGTAATCTTCAGGGAAAAGTGGGCGGAGTGCCCTATCAATCAAACGGCTGATCAGGATTTCAGAATCTGTGATGCGGCCTTCACGCTTGAAGAAAGATCCGGGGATTCTTCCTGCAGAAGCAAATTTCTCTTGATAATCTACTGAAAGGGGGAAGAAATCCTGTCCTTCACGTGGTTCTTTGTTGGCACAAACTGTAGCCAAAATGATGCAATTTCCTTGCCTTACAGTAACTGATCCGTCAGCCTGACGAGCAAGCCTTCCGGTTTCTATTGTAACAATTCGACCGTTACCAAGGTCGAAGCTTGATTGAAATGGTTGTTGTAGCATGATAATGTTTTGGGAGTGTTCCAAAAAGCAATATTCCCAACAGAATGTGTTGGGAATAGTACAATTCAGTTATTTTATTTCCTTAACCCTAATTTCTCAAGGAGGGCGCGGTATCCTAATAGATTGGTTCTGCTCAGGTAGATCAGCAATCTCTTGCGGCGTCCAACTTTGGTCATCAACCCCCTATTAGAAGAGAAATCTTTCTTGTTTACTTTCAGGTGCTTTGAAATCTCATTGATTTCTTCAGTAAGCAAAGCAATTTGACCTTCGATAGATCCGGTATTTTTTGGGTTGCCACCGAATTCAGCAACGATAGAAGACTTTTTTTCTTTTGTTACGCTTGACATCTCAGTTTATTTTAATTCATCTTTAATTTTACCGGGAAAATTGGCTGCGAAGGTAGTGTTTTTATCAATACAAACAAAGATTTGATACAATAGAAAAAACCTTTCCCTTTCACTCCATGTATTTCATTTTCAATGCATAAAGCAAACAGAAGAGTGCCCCTGAGAGTCCAGACATGAGTGCCAGGGAAAATCCCATGATGTTATCTGATCCGAAAACCAACAAAGGAGCCACCACCGCAATGATGCAACCAAGTACATAAAGGCGGAGTCCATTTTTTTTCAGGCGCAACATGAGAAAAGCGCCAATCATTGTTAAAAAGTTGGAAACCAATGAGAAAAAGCTGTTATCTCGCATGTTAGATGAAGTATTTGAAGAGGCGATATCCCCCATCAGTTCATCCACTTTGGATTGTCCATTGGGGTCGTTTTTTACAGCATCCTGCAAAACGGACTCCCATTGCTCTATGCTATTGGCCATGGCCTTTACCGTGCTTTCAGGATCCGATAAACCAGAAAAAGCAGAGAAGATCATGTAGGTACTTGCAAATATGGTAAGATAACACAGGATGGTCAAGAACCTTGGGCGAACAGGTGAAATATCGGGATTTTGATCTTGATCAACCATTTTCTTAAATTTTTTCAAAGGTAACAAGAACAATTGACCCTTAATTGTATTTTAGATACTATGATGGATAAACACTTGCATATTGTTGCGCACGATGTTCCATTGCCATCAGATTCAGGCATTTTGAAAGAGCTTGTTTTTCTGACCAAAGCATTGCACTCCCAGGGGATTCTTTTGCATTTGCATTGTTTCGGAAAAGAAAAACCTGAAAGCCTCGAACCCTTTTGCCATGAACTTCACCTTTACCCAAAGAAACAGGGCCATAAGGGATATACCCTGGCATTGCCCTATTCTGTCAGCTCGAGATCTGACAAATCCCTGGTCCAAAGGCTGTCAGCAGACCGCTTCCCTATATTGTTTGCTGGCTTGAAGACTGTTTCTCCCCTCTTGGATCCATCATTCAGCAAAGAAAGAAAGATCGTTGTGAGGATGCTGAGAAATGAGCAATTGCATTTCCGGGACTTGAGTGGCCTTTGCCCCTGGGGAAGCCAAAAGATTTTTTATGCAATTGAATCTTTTAGGTTTGGACGATTGATGAGGAAGTTATCGACAGGCTCTTTTCAATTCGCAGTTTCGCCCGAATACAAAGCAATTAAACCACGAAGCCTTGATGGGTGCACATTGGTTGACCAATTGATAGAAATGCCTTTTATGATGCCGCAACAAGGAACAGGTAACTTTTGCCTCTACCATGGGAATTTGAGCAAAACTGAACATGCATATGCCGCCAATTGGTTGTTGCAAAACGTTTTCATTACACTAGAAGTACCATTTGTCATTGCAGGAGACAACCCCTCTGAACAACTGGAACAGGCAGCTCACGAAAAAATGCATACCTGCTTGGTTTCGAATCCCAGTGAAAAAGAATTACAGGACCTGATCAAAAAAGCACAAGTCAACCTGCTGCCCAGTTTTGTTGGACAGTGCAATACAGGGCTTTTGTATCAATCCCTTGCAATGGGTCGACATGTACTGACCAATACCAGCGGAAATTGTGAGATGGGAATCGAATCAACATGCCATGTTGCAGAAAGCAATGCTGCATTCATCCAGATGACAGAAACATTGTTCAACCAACCATTTGATGCAACAAGTCATGAAGCAAGGGCTTCATTCCTGAATGGGAAATACAACAACGAAAAGGGAATCAATACCTTGATCAGGATGCTATACTAGCATTGTCGATGACTTTTCCGTTTTCTGTCCTAATCATCCTTGCTGGGTATTTGTTGATGACGATATAGTCGTGTGTAGCCATCACGATGGCAGTTCCAAGTTCCTTGCTGATCTGAAAAAGCAAGTTCATGATTTCTTCAGTGGTTTCAGGATCCAGGTTGCCGGTGGGCTCATCTGCTAAAATAAGCTTGGGTGAATTGAGCAAGGCTCTGGCAATGTCAATGCGTTGTTGCTCACCTCCAGAAAGTTCATATGGATATTTAAAACCCTTGGTTTTCAATCCAACCTTTCCGAGCACTTCATCAATCTTGTCTTCAATTGCCTTTTCATCTTTCCAACCGGTAGCACTCAATACAAATTTCAGGTTATCATGTACATTCCTGTCTGTCAGCAATTGAAAATCTTGGAATACAATGCCGATATTCCTTCTCAGGAAGGGAACGGTTTTCCAGGTAAGGTCTTTCAGGTCGAACCCTGCAACATTGGCTGTACCATTTTTGAGGGGTAATTCGCCATACAAAGTCTTGAGTAAACTGGACTTTCCTGTTCCAGTTTTACCCACCAGATAAACAAATTCACTCTTTGAGACAGTAATATTTACATCATTGAGAATCAATGATTCGCCTTGGTAAATGTTGGCATTTTTAATGGACAGAACTGCTTCACTCATGGTAAACCGTTATGGTATAAAAGTAAATTTTTCGTTGTTGAGGTAAACATCAAGGCATTTCTCAGTTGCTTCTTCCACCCTTCCGATGATTTTGGCATCAACACCAAATTTCCTGGAAATATCAATCATTTTCTGGGCATCTTTTTCGCTGGTATAAATCTCCATCCTGCATCCCATGTTAAAAACCTGCAACATTTCCCTATTGTCGGCCCCACTGGCTTTTTGGATAAGATCAAACACTGGTGGGATCTCAAACAAACTGTCTTTTACCACCCGCATTGGACTTGGAAGGTACTTGAGGCATTTGGTTTGACCGCCTCCGCTGCAATGGATCATGCCATGTACAGCATCAAAATCCGTTTCGAGTATTTCCCTGATGATGGGCGCAAATGTTCTGGTGGGACTCAATACCATTTTTCCGGCATTGACACTAAAACCCGGAACCTCAACAGGATCGGTCATTTTATGTTTGCCGATATACACCACTTCATTGGGCAGATTGGGATCAAAGGATTCAGGATGTTTTTCAGCATATACTTTGGCAAACATGTCATGCCTGGCGCTTGTCAGTCCATTGCTGCCAATGCCGCTGTTGTATTCATTTTCATAGCTTGCCTTGCCAGCGCTGGAAAGACCAACAATCACATCGCCAACGGCAATTTTATGATTGGTCACGAGCTTGTTTTTGGGCCATCGTGCTGTCATGGTGCCGTTGACCGCTACAGTGCGCACCACATCACCCACATCGGCAGTTTCACCACCGAGATAATGTATTTTAACACCCATCTTTTCAAGATTGGCAAATAATGCACTTGTGCCATCAATGATTTCTTTGAGCACTTCGCCTGTGATCAGGTGCTTGTTCCTGTCAATGGTAGAATTGAAAATGATGTTATCGTATACGCCTATGCAAAGCAGGTCGTCCAGGTTCATTACCACTGCATCCTGGGCAATACCACGCCACACGGAAATATCACCGGTTTCCTTCCAGTACAGATAAGCAAGGATGCTTTTTGTTCCTGCCCCATCGGCATGCATGATGTTTACATGGTCTGCATCGCCAGTCAGGTAATCAGGATAAATTTTACAAAAAGCATTGGCATATAATCCTTGGTCCAGGTCCTGGATGGCTGCGTGTACTTCTTCCTTTTGGGCGGAAACACCTCTTTTCTGGTATAAACTCATGAATTCAGCGGTATGCGCAAATTTAGTTTAGAACGCTGAATTGACAATATTTAAATCATTTCAAGAAGAAGAGCAGTATTCTTCCATTTGAATTAATTTTGCATTTCTTATGCAAGTTCATTTTCAGATAGACAATCTACCGGTATTTCGGAATGCTGTGCTGACCATTGGCACATTTGATGGCGTGCATTCAGGACATACTGCCATTCTCGACAAGCTGAGGTCAGAAGCCGATGCCCAAGATGGCGAAACCGTTGTGATCACTTTTCATCCGCATCCCCGGAGAATTTTGAACAATCCTGATGCCCCGGCCTTGCTCACAAGCCTTGAAGAGCGCATCGACCGATTCAACCTCATTGGCATTGACCATCTGGTCATTGTTGCCTTTGACACTGCCTTTTCAGCCTTATCCGCAGACGATTATATCAAAAAATTTCTGGTAGATCTTTTTCACCCCAAGGTGATTGTCATAGGTTACGACCATCGTTTTGGGCAAGGAAGAACCGGCGATTATGATTTACTGCATCAAAAAGGCGAAACATTCGGATACACCGTTGTTGAGATTCCTGAAAAGATGTTGGATGCCTCAAGGGTCAGTTCTACCCATATCCGGCATGCTTTGTTGGAAGGAGATCTTGCTACGGCAAACAGCCTGCTCTCTTATCCTTACCGGCTGCAAGGGGAAGTGATTGAGGGCGATAAACTTGGCCGTACACTTGGTTTTCCTACTGCCAATCTTGCACTCAACGATAGCGATAAACTGATTCCTGCATCCGGTGTATACGCAGTTACCGTAGAACTCAATCAAGACGGATTGATTCGGCAGGAGCTTGGCATGATGAACATTGGATACAGACCTACCGTCAATGGCAGGGAAAGAAGGATCGAAGTGCACATCTTCCATTTTGATGAAGACATTTACCACCAGACCCTTAAAGTTTCATTGCTGGCTTACACAAGAAAGGAGAAAAAGTTTGCCGGACTTGAGGCGCTGAAAGCACAGCTGGAACAAGACAAACAAGATATTACCCAGTTACTAGAAAGCCTCAGGACTGTAGGATGATTTTTGCGGCCAGCTCTTTCATCAATGATGAATCTTCCGTGTCTACCTGCCCCACACCTAAACTTTTAAGGTTGTAATGATTCAACAGAATCAGGGCTTTTTCAATGTCATTGAAACTGTAGCGTTGCATGGCCTGTGTGTATTGCTTGGCAAAAAATGCCTTGATGCCCAGGGCCGCAGCAATACCATACTCATCTTTTGAACCGCTCGCAGCGGCAATATAGAGTTTACTGAAAAATGAATACAAGGTGGGAAGGATCAGCTGAATGGGGCCAGCCTTGGGATTGGCAGCAAAATAATTCAGGATTTTTAAGGTATTGGGAAGGTCTCTGTTGCCCAATGCAGACTGGAGTTCAAAAACATTGAATTCCTTGCTGATGCCCACATATTGCTCAATATCATCCTCACCAATTTGCTTTTTGCCTTTCAGGTTGACCGTCAGTTTTTCAATTTCATTTTCCATCCGCTGCAGGTCGTTTCCGATATGGTCTACCAACATATAAAGGGCCTTGGGTTGAATTTCCAGCCCTTTTTCCCTGACCATGTTAGCCGCCCATTCTGGCAACTCATTGTCGTACATTTTTTTGGTGGTGATGACAACGGCCTTGCCCTTCAGACTTTTGGCCAACTTTCCCCTACCGTCTAACTTTTTATCTTTGTGGGCAACGATAAAAATGGTTGACATCAGTGGGTGATCAAGATAGGATTCAAGTTTTTCTATGTCCTTCATGTGCTGTGCTTCCTTGAGAATCACAACCTGTTTTTCTGCAAACATGGGATATCGCCTACAAGCATTGAGTACATCCTCTGCTTTTGAATCACGGCCATAAAAAATGGAAAGGTTGAACTCCGCCTCGTTGGCAGGAAGAATATGCTCCTCTGCAAATGCAGTGAGTTTGTCAATATGGTAAGATTCATCCCCTTCCAACCAATATACAGGATGAAAAGCACCCCGCTTCCAATCTGATATGATCTGGTCTATGTTCATTCAAATGCTGTTATTTGATAGATCAATCCAAGAAATCACGTAAAAATTATGCTTAATGATTTTTTTAACAGGGATATCACCATTAAAAGCAAAGAAATTCTTTTCCTTTGTAATGAACAAGAAATTATCAATAAGCAGCGAACTTTCACCATTAATCATTGAATCATGAGTACAAACTACCCCGAGGCTGGTAACTATTCATCAGCCCCTAAAAAAGACAACAAGAATACCATCATCATTTTACTGGCCATTGCCCTAGTTGGTTCATGGATCTATTTCATGTACGCCAAAAACCAGGCTACCGCCGTCATAAATGAAAAAGATGCCCAATATGCGACGTTGGATTCTGCCAGAAACCAGGTTCAAAAAGAATTTGACGATGCCATGGTCAGGCTGGATGAGATGACAGCCACCAACAATGGCCTGGACAGCTTGGTGAAAACCCGGGACAATGAACTGGGCATCCTCAAATCAAAATTCAAGTCGCTTGTGGGCAAGCAAAATGCAACCGCTGCTGATCTTGCCGCAGCCAGAAAGCTTGTCGGTGAACTCAATGGAAGAATTGATGACTATGTAAAAGAGATTGAGCGCCTGCAGGGTGAAAACATTCAGCTAACTGCAGACAAGAACAACCTTACCAATGAGAACAAAAACCTGAGCAACAACCTTGCCAGTACAGAAGCAGCCAAAAAAGACGCTGAAAGCAAGGTGGATGTTGGCTCTACGTTACATGCCTCTGGATTTAACATTGTTGCCATCAACGAAAGAAACTCTGGCAAGGAAAAAAGTACCTCTTCTGCAAAAAGGGCTGATAAGTTCAGGATTTCTTTCAACCTTGATGAAAACAGGATAGCCACATCCGGTGCGAAACAGCTGTTCATCATCGCAAAAGATCCGACAGGCAAGGTTATCAAGGAAGAGGCTTTGGCATCCGGCACCATCAATACAAGGCAGGATGGACAGGTTGATTTTACCACAAAGCTGGACGTAGAATACAAGCAAAGCGAGGCCAAATTTGTAAGCTTCGACCTTCGCCAGGCAGACAAGTACACCAAAGGAAATTATTCCATCATTGTTTACCAGAATGGTTTCAAGATTGGTGAAGGTGTTGCGGTATTGAAGTAAAACCAAACTTTCAAATACAAAGGGCCGTGTGCAGATCTTGCACGCGGCTTTTTTTATAGAATGGCCCTGATTTGTGCACGGCCAATGTTGACCAATCCTGAGCTCCCGGATCTTCTTCCCTCGTACTGCACGGACATTTCAATGAAGGAACTGATTCTTTTTGTCAAATCCATGGTCCACAAGAAATTCTTTCCTGGCTGCAGGCCATCTAGCATCACGTAACCAAGGCTGGAGGAGCCTATACCATTGAATTGTATGTTGCTGAATGTGATTCTGGAGGTAATGGAAGTATTGGAGACGAGGTTGTATTTCCCTTCCAGGTTCAGCGAATTGATCCTGGCATTTTCTGATCCCTTGTTTTGCTTTTTATCCCATTTGTAAGAAGATTGCAAGCGAAGCGTTGTGCCTTTGGTAAAGCTTATCCGCGGTTCAATGGCCCGGGAAAGGATATTGAAATTTCTGTTTCCAAAATTGGGTGTCTCCAGAATATTCCTGTTCAACCTGCCGATCAGGTCAAAGGAAAACATTTTAAACCAATTGCTCCTGATTTTCAGGGAAAGATCACTCAGCCTGCGGGTTTCATAACCATAAGACAAAAAAGCACGGTTGCTGGATTGGAGAAAATTGAGGTCCATACCCCATACCTGGCTGAACTTGTTGAAGGAAGCAGAATGGCTTTGGACCTGGTCAAAGGTGATCAGGCTGGTGTCCTGAATCATGCCCTTGAAAGGATTCAGGATCCGCTCTCCCGAAGCCAGCTGTTTCTGGGAAACCTGCAATGCCGATTGAAGGTAAAGTCTTTTTAAGAAGGCCCTCATCACTGAACCTTCATCACCTTCCAAAGCAATGGAAGGATTGAAAACCAGGTTATAATTGAATTGCAGGTTGTTGGATCGGATGAATTCATTTGTTGGGGTAAAAATTCTGAGGAATTTGGCTTGATCACGGAATTTGGCTACCTCAAATTCATTGAGTTGTTGAATGCCATCATTGTTGAAATCAATCCAAGTATACTCCCCCTGGCCAACAGGCACTTCAATATAGGTAAAATCCCTTCTTGGTTCCTGCCCGCCACCTAATTCATACAATGCATTCCCTGCAATGGCGCCTTTCCATAAGTCAGTAAAATATTCAAGCCTGCCGAGAATGCTCTCATCCGCTATTGTGCCAGCAATATTGTTGGCAAGATTCAACTTTCTATAGGTCGCATTGAAGCGTAGCTGGTGGTGTTCATTTGACATCCATTCACCATTGACATTCACGTTATTGCTATGGTCTTTTTGAAGCATTTTTTTACCATTGGGCAGGTCGTCAGAACGGGTAAAATATTTAAGTCCCCATTTGTTCATGTGGATTGGATCAGATTGCGTGTACAGCTGAAATGTTGAAAAAGCAAAGCTTCCAGGGGTAATTGAATCATTGGCATTGAAACGGGAAACAGTATTCTCGGCAGCATATCCCAATCCAATTTCCCTACCATTCAGGTTGGGTATTCTTTTTGCAAGAGATACTGTAGGCCTGAAAAATTGTCCATTTTTGACAGCATCCTTGAAACGGGTGATGGAAACCTGGTTGTTGATGATCCATCCCTGCTGGTTAAAATGGTGTTCAATTTGATGTCGACCAGCACTGAAATCAGCATTGCGTGCATAGGAGCCAATCAAATATTTCAGTTGATGAGCCTGATTGTTTTCCAACAGGAACGAGGCATTCATGATTTTTTCAGTTGCTGCACCTGCCATCAGGTCAAGCCCCCAGTCGCGTGTAAACTCAACACTGCGAAGCCTTTCAACAGGCCTGAATGATGCAGAAGCATACTCAAGATTGAGATCAGACTGCAAACTCAGTTCTTTTTTCTCCTGCAACAATTTCTTGTTTTTAAGGATCAGTCTTGCGGCATAGCCATCATCATTGCTCTTGTCTTTGGAAGAAAAACGGTTCTGATCATATTTACTTACAGCCATGTCTGCCACAAGCTGGGTTTGATCGTTCATGTTCCATGTGGTGGCCACTGAAACAAGGCTTTGTTTTTTTGGGGCAACCAACAAAACCACAGGCTCATAGTTGCCTGATTTGGCTCCCGTTTGAGCATTGGGAGCAATCCATTTGTATACTTTCCCATTGGCAGCAGCATTGAGATCGAGCACATAATTTCCTGCACCTGCGCCAACATCAATGAATGAAAGGGAATAACAATCAGACTGCTTGTAAGGCTGGTAAATATAGACTATTGCCTTTTTCCCAATTGCATAAGTAGAGTCCCGCTTCTGGTAAAGTATATTGCCAGTGGCAAAGCTGTCTGCAACAGCTGAGGGATAAAAAGCGTTGAGCGTATTGTCTCCAACATCAGACAGGAACTGCTTTTGGCTTGCGTTAAGTGTTTGGTTGATGGGAGAATTTCTGGCATCGGCATTACCAAAATATCCCACCGAAACCTGCAGTTTTTTATTGATCTCCAATTTGTTGTTGAAGAAGAGCTGGGTGTTCAGGTAATTGCGATCAGCATATTCAAATTCGACCTGAATTCTTCTGTCTTTTGAAATCATCTGCTTCTGCATGAAAGTAATTTCAGCAGTATTGTAATTGATGGTATAGTCCTGGTCTTCTCCCCTCTGCATCATTTGGCCATCAATAAATACCCGCTCTGTTCCAGCCAATACGATAAAAAATTGTTCCTGGTTGGCGCCTTTCAGGCGATAAGGCCCCTGGTTACCTTCAATACCCTGAAAAATATTCCTGGTGAATTTCCCCTTGGCAATGGCTCCGCTGGCCAAGAGGCTGTTGTTGGTTCTTGCATTGATGTGGTTTTCTGTTTCATATGAAAGACCCTGGAGCCTTTTGTAAAAATTCAAATAATAGAGGTCTGACTGCCTGATGTCGAGGTCGCCAACTGACAACTTCCATCTGTCTTTTGAAAACCTGATGTAGACCTGGTCAAACTCGTTCAGGTTCTGGGTATTGCCATCTGGCTGGATGGGAATATTGTTGTCGGAAATGGCGGCATTGATCAGGATACTGTCACCCATGTAGCCGTTCAATTGCAGGTTGAGGCTGGAATTGAACATAGCATCCTGTCTGTTTCCGAAAGAAAGCGATCTTCCCAAGCTGCCATTCGAATTGATCTTTCCAAAGTCTATCGGGCGGTCAGATGACTTCTTCCCTGTGAGCTGATTCCCCGGTATATTGAACCGGTAGAAAATACTGTCAAACGACATTCGCCTGGTTGCTGCTGTAAGCGAAATGGGAAATACCCTGTACTCAATGGATACCACTTGCTCACTGGGTTTATTGATCCAAACCAACATGGCGGAGGGATGGTCAATACGATAATCTGATGGTGAAACATTGATGATCTTGACTGAATTTGGCACGATGCTCAGACTGTCTAGCCGGATGGACTGAGCAGCGGTACTGATTTTTTTGTGACGCAGGTTGCTGAGCGGCTGAGAAAATGCCGCTGCAACAAGAAAGATGCTGATGAACAATTGGAGTACCTGCTTCAGATGGATTGAATTAATTATGACATGAATGACATAAAATTATTCAATATCATTGGTATAGCCATACAATTAGAATACATCAGCATGGAAACAAAAATGCGTCCTCTGATAAGGACGCATTATAGTAAAATCTATTGAAGCTTGTGCTTAATTCCCAGATAAATTGGCATTCAGGTATTCCCTGTTCAACCTTGCAATGTTCAGTACAGAAATCTCTTTGGGGCATTCTGCCTCACAAGCATAGGTATTGGTACAGCTGCCAAATCCTTCTTTGTCCATCTGGGCGATCATGCTGACCACACGTTGTTTCCTTTCAGGTTCACCCTGTGGAAGGAGGGCCAGATGGGAAACCTTGGCAGAAACGAAGAGCATGGCTGATGCATTTTTACAAGCAGCAACACAGGCCCCACAGCCGATACAGGCAGCAGCAGCAAAAGCATCATCAGCATTTTGCTTTTCAATGGGCAAAGAGTTTCCATCAACGGCATTTCCTGTATTGACAGAAACATATCCACCTGCCTGAATGATCCTGTCAAAGGCAGTGCGGCTGACCATCAAGTCTTTCACAACAGGGAATGCATTGGCCCTGAATGGTTCAATGGTGATCTGATCGCCGTCCTTGAATGCACGCATGTGTAACTGGCAGGTAGTGGTCCCTTTCCATGGTCCATGGGGTTGACCATTGATCACCATGGAGCACATTCCACAGATGCCCTCGCGGCAGTCATGATCGAATGCGATTGAATCACTTCCTTCAGCAATCAAACGTTCGTTTAGGACATCAATCATTTCAAGGAAAGACATTTCAGATGAAATGTTGTTGACATCATAGGTTTCGAAATGACCATTGTCGTTGCTGTTCTTTTGACGCCAGACCTTGAGTTTCAGGTTCATTGAATAATGCTGCATATGATCAGGTTATCTGTTTTGTAAATATTATTTGTAACTGCGTTGGCTTGGTTTTACCACTTCATAGTTGAGCGGCTCTTTGTGAAGGTTCCAGTTGTTCTCCTGGTGCTCCCATGCGGCAACATACATGTAGTTCTCATCATCACGCAATGCCTCACCATCAGGTGTTTGGTATTCCTCGCGGAAATGTCCGCCACAGCTTTCATTTCTTTCCAATGCATCAAGACACATCAACTCACCGAGTTCAATGAAATCCGCTACCCTTCCTGCTTTGTCCAGCTCAGGGTTCATGGCGTTGATTTCGCCAGGGATGCGTACGTCAGACCAAAACTCCTCTTTCAATGCCCTCACCTCTTCAATGGCTTGTTTCAGGCCTTCAGCGTTGCGGGCCATTCCACACTTGTCCCAGATGATCTTGCCCAAACGCTTGTGGAAGCTTTCAACGGTTTGTTTACCCTTTATGGACATGAGTCTGTTGATACGGTCTGCAGCTTTTTGTTCTGCTTCAACAAAAGCAGGATGATCGGTTGGGATGGACGTTGTCCTGATATCGTCTGCGAGGTAGTTGCCCAGTGTGTAAGGGATAACGAAATAACCATCTGCCAAACCTTGCATCAGTGCTGATGCACCCAGCCTATTGGCTCCATGCTCACTGAAATTGGCTTCACCCAAGGCATACAAACCATCAATGGTTGTTTTGAGTTCGTAATCCACCCAAAGGCCACCCATGGTATAGTGTACTGCGGGGTAAATCCTCATCGGAACTTCGTAAGGATTTTCACCAGTGATTTTTTCGTACATGGCAAACAGGTTACCGTATTTTTCTTTCACCACTTCTTTTCCGAGGCTGGTGATGACTTCAGGAGAAACATTTCCCAAATTCTTCTTGCTCACTTCTGCCTTGCCGTAACGCTGAATGGCTGCAGCATAATCCAAGTAAACAGCCTGCTTGGATGAACCAACGCCATATCCAGCGTCACAGCGCTCCTTGGCTGCTCTTGATGCCACGTCTCTTGGAACGAGGTTACCGAATGCAGGATATCTTCTTTCAAGATAGTAGTCGCGCTCTTCTTCAGGAATCTCATTGGCAGGCCTGTTGTCACCTTGTTTGGCAGGTACCCAAATCCTTCCGTCATTCCTGAGTGATTCAGACATCAGGGTCAGTTTGGACTGGTGGTCTCCTGAAACAGGTATACAAGTCGGATGGATTTGTGTAAAACATGGATTGGCAAAATACGCGCCTTTCTTGTGGGCTTTCCAGGCTGCAGTAACGTTAGACCCCATTGCGTTGGTAGAAAGATAGAATACGTTGCCATATCCACCTGTGCAAAGCAAAACTGCATGGGCAAAATGCCTTTCCAATTCGCCGGTAACCAGGTTTCTGGCGATGATGCCACGGGCCTTGCCGTCAATAATCACCAACTCCACCATTTCGTGACGGGCATGCATTTCAACAGTTCCCAAAGCCACTTGCCTTTCAAGTGCCTGGTAAGCGCCAATCAACAACTGCTGTCCGGTTTGACCGGCAGCATAGAAGGTACGCTGTACCTGGGTTCCACCAAAAGAACGGTTGCTGAGCAATCCGCCATATTCCCTTGCAAAGGGAACACCTTGTGCAACGCACTGGTCGATAATGCTGGTGCTCACCTCAGCGAGTCTGTGCACATTTCCTTCGCGGGCACGGTAGTCTCCACCTTTGATGGTATCATAAAACAAGCGATAAACTGAATCGCCATCGTTCTGATAATTCTTTGCGGCATTGATTCCCCCTTGTGCAGCAATGGAGTGTGCACGGCGTGGAGAATCCTGGAAACAGAAGGCTTTTACCTTGTATCCCATTTCACCAAGGCTGGCTGCTGCAGAAGAGCCGGCAAGTCCGGTACCTACAACAATGATCTCAAGCTTCCTCTTGTTGGCCGGATTGACAAGTTTAACGGTGCCCTTGTATTTGGTCCATTTTTCGTCCAGTTTTCCGGCAGGAATTTTAGCATCAAGCATAGTATGTTGATTTAATAGAATGTTTAGAATAGCAATGTGATGTTTTCCAAATCAAGCTGCAAGCCAAAATACATGGCCAACGGCATCAAGGCAAAAATCAATGGAACCAGGATAGAGAAAACAACTCCGATGGTTTTGATCATCGGGAAAAAGTTCTTGTTGGTCCAGCCAAGGGTTTGTGCTGCACTTTGCACTCCATGAAGCAAGTGCCAGGACAGAGAGAAACATCCCAAAAGATAGACAATCACCACCCATGGTTCTGCAAAAATATTTTTCATCTCCAGGTAAAGGTTGTGGAATTTCTTGTCTCCATAATACACCTCTTCAAGACCACCAAACCTTGATGGAACCCAGAAATGTGCCAGGTGTATGATCAGGAACAAAAGAATCAGTGTGCCAAGGATGGCCATTGACCTGGAATACCATTTTGATGTCTTGTTACCTGCATTAACGGCATAGCGTGATTTTCTGCTTGCCCTGTTCTGCAACTCCAGCTTGTATCCCTGAACGATGTGCAGGATAAAGCCGGCAAATAGGCCTATTTCAGTGATGCGGACCAAGAGATTGGATCCCATGAAATGGGCAGCACGGTTGAAATTCTCTTCAGCGTTTGCAAAGAATATGTTTGCATTCACGTAGCAATGCACAACAAGAAAAACCACCAGAAAAATTCCGGTAAGCGCCATGACAATTTTTTTGCCAATGGAAGATGAAAACAATAGACTCCAGTTCATAGATGAAAATTTCTCTGATTTGAATTGCCGCAAAGTTACATCACAATCGCTGAATATGATACAATGTTTGGTGTATTATGCGCAGAAAAACAATAAATTAAACAGGATTACGAAAACCTTTTCTAATCAGTTGTTCAATCTTTTCAGCAGTAAATTGTCTACTTTGGTGAACAAATTTCCGGGGGTAAAAGGACGCCAATCTGGCAAATCGATCAGCTGAACATACCTGTCAAGAAAGGCCCTGGTGAAATCATACCTGGATTGCTCAGGCAGGCCGATGATGGCAACCCATCCCCCTTCCTCTTCAATATCCTCTATCCATTCTTCATAATAACAATCGTCACTGCTGTGAAAATTGAGTACGTTCTCTGCAATCAGGATGTATTTGTTAATGCCTTGTTTGATCATGATGTCGATGATGTCTCGCTTGAAGGTCATGATGTCATTTTCAATGGCATCGTTCCATTCTCCAATCAACTCGATGACGGCATAGCCCATCTCATAATCGATGAAAAGAACCTTGATATACAGTGTAGGAGACCCAATGTCATCCCATTGGGGATGGATGTAAAAATTATAAATTGTTTGGGAATAGTGAAATTCAGAATATTCTCTTCCAAAAAATGGCGATTTTGGATCCTCATCTGCGATGTACAGGTGACGCCAATTGTAATATGGTTCTATCTCATGCAAATACTATGGTTGAATGGATTCCATCGCTTTTTTTACTGATCCATGCATGATCAGCAATTCCTTTGCTTGATCATAATCATTCAAGGACAATTTCTCCATCAACATCTTGACACCCCTATCAATCAGTTTATCATTGGTGAGCTGCATGTTGACCATCTTGTTGTCTTCTACCCTGCCCAACTGTATCATCAAGGATGTGGAGATCATGTTCAGGACCAGCTTTTGTGCTGTTCCACTTTTCATCCTGGTACTGCCAGTCACAAATTCTGGCCCAACCACTACTTCAATGCCATGGTCTGCGGCCTCAGATACAGGTGAATGGGCATTACAAGAGATCGAGCCGGTGAGGATATTGTTGGCGCGACAGGCCTTCAGTCCTCCAATCACATAGGGAGTTGTGCCACTGGCCGCAATGCCTATGACAGTATCTTTTTCATTGACGCCAAAGCTTAAAAGGTCTTTCCAGGCCTGATCCTTGTTGTCTTCAGCGAATTCAACAGCATTGAACATGGCCTCTTTACCACCAGCAATGATGCCAATCACCAGTTCATGGGGAACACCAAATGTGGGTGGACATTCAGAAGCATCTACCACGCCCAACCTGCCACTGGTTCCGGCTCCAATGTAAAAAAGCCTTCCTCCCGCCAGCATGCGGTCTGCAGTTGCTTCAACCAAAGCCCTGATCTGTGGAATGGATTTGGCAACGGCTTCCGGCACACGCCTATCTTCATTATTGATGTTTTCGAGCAATTCAAGAACAGACATTTTCTCAAGGTGTCTGTAATGTGAATCCTCCTCAGTAGTTCTAACACTCATTTTATTGCCTTAATTTTTTTTGTGAAAGGCCACCAAACCATCCATGGGTTGCTTGATGATGACTCCCAACTTGAATCCAAAATCATGACAAAGTTCGGCAATTTTATCCTTGAAATGAAAAGCAATGCTTCCCACAAAATGAATGGGCACAGTATACCTTTGGGGATAGGCGCCAAGGTGTTGTTCAAAAAAATCCCTCAGGCCGTCTTCAATGATGTTTTCGATGATGAAATGCCCCCTGTGCATGGACAGGAAGATAGTAAAACTTGCCAGGTACCTGTTGGCAAAAGGCTCCTTGTAGACTTTTTGGAGAATTTCGTTTTTATTGGTCTTGAAATGGTCCTTGAATGATTTCATCAAAGGCGCATCAAAAGTGCCATATAAAAAATGTTGTATTATTTTTCGACCAAGGTATGCACCACTACCCTCATCCCCTAAAATATACCCTAGGCCGGGAGAATTGAGGAGAATTTTTTTTCCATCAAAAGAACAGGAATTCGATCCTGTACCAAGGATGCAGGCAATGCCTGCCTGCTTGCCACAGGTGGCAATGGCAGCCCCCATCAGATCATGGGTTACATGAACAGTTGTTTCAGGGAATATATCTTCAAGGGCTTTTTTGACAATATTGGCATTGGGCTTGGTTTTGCAGCCTGTTCCGAAATAGTGAATGGAAACAATATTTTTCTTAAAAAGGATTTTGGGGAATGCTTTCAAGAGGGTCTCTCGGATCTGTGAACGATCCATGTGGTAAGGACTGAGTCCAACCGTGAAAAAGGACTTGAAACTTCCTTTGCCGACCAGTCTCCATTCCGTTTTCGTTGCTCCGCTATCTGCTATCAGTTTTAATCCGTCCATAATTCAGGTTAATTCAGGAACTTTGCAAAATTACAATTGAAAGAACAACATGAGCAACAGGAAGATCAACGCAGCTACTCCCATCCTATTTTCAATTGCCGTAGTATTGGGCATGTTCATCGGCTACAAATTACGCAGCAATATGCCAATGACGAAAAGTTTTTTGACTTCTACTGGAACCAATACGCTGAATGAGGTCATGCAACTGATCAGACAGCGTTATGTAGACAAGGTGGATGTTGATTCAGCTGCCGCTAGTGCGATCAATGGATTGGTGAAAACGCTTGACCCCCATTCGGTCTATATTCCAGTTGCTGAATTGACGGAAGTGAACGAGGGGTTGGAAGGACAATTCTATGGAATTGGCATTGAATTCAACATATTCAATGACACAGTTCATATTCTTTCCGTGTTGGACAATGGGCCTGCCAAAAATGCCGGACTTGTAGTTGGCGACCGGATTCTTGCAGTGAACGATAGTATAGCCACTGGATTGACAAACAGCGATCAACTGAAAAAATGGGTGAAAGGCCCGGCAGGCACCGAAGTTTCTATTCGGCTGATGCACGACAACATAGTCATCAACAAGTCAGTTGTTCGGGGAAGCATTCCCATCAGCTCGCTGGATGCGGCTTACATGATCGACAAGGAAAATGGCTATATCCGCTTGAATCGCTTTTCCAGCAATACCTACAAGGAGTTTTTGGAATCCCTGGAAAAGCTGAAAGCCTCAGGAATGAAGTCTTTGGTACTTGACCTGCGTGACAATGGCGGTGGAATTCTTGAAGAAGCCATTGACATCATTGACGAATTCATCGGAGGAGAAAAACTCATCGTGTATACCGAAGGGGTAAACAGTCCCAAAAAAGAATACAAGGCCAAGCGCTCAGGTCTTTTTGAAACTGGTAAGCTGGTGGTATTGATGAACGAGGGTTCTGCCTCTGCCAGTGAAGTGATTGCTGGCGCCTTGCAAGACCACGAAAGGGCCACAATTGTGGGCAGGAGAAGTTTCGGAAAAGGCCTTGTACAGGAGCAATACGCGCTGTCTGATGGATCGGCGTTAAGGCTTACCATTGCTCGTTATTTTACACCATTGGGAAGGAGCATCCAAAAACCATATGATCAGGGGAATGATGCCTATGACATGGAAATGATGAACAGGATGCACCCGGGTGGTTTGAAAATTGATAGCTCTTCATTCCGCAGCAATCCTGTAAAAACAGCCAGTGGTAAAACTCTTTATGGTGGCGGTGGCATTACACCAGACCTGTCTGTAGACATTGACCCATTGCTGTTTGACACGGCCTTTAACAGGATCTACTCCAACAATATCATTGGAAATTTTACCTACCGTTATTACATGGCCAATAAAAACAGCATCCTTAAATACAAGGATATTGCTGCCTACAACAGCCAATTCAATCCTGACGACATGGTGATCAGCCAGTTGGTCGATTTTGGGCAAAAACAGGGCGTAAAAATTTTGCTGTCTTCAGCTGGTTCAAAAGACCGTGCCAAGAAGACCATAAAAGCCATGGTGGCAAGGCTTGCTTGGAATGAATCAGCTTATTTCCATGTCTTGAACCAGCAGGATGAAACCTTCATGAGGGCGATGGAAGCCATCAGGAAATAAGGTCAGGAACGGATGATGTAGATCTGTGAACTGCAAACACCTCTTTTGAAAACAGCTTTGAGGTTAGATATGATACCAGTGACCAGAGCTGGTATCAACCGCATGCTCCCTGTTTTGTATTTTTCACTCAACAGGCTCACATAAAAAGCATCGTACCACATGGGTTTTATTGTGGTGATCTTCATGGAATGCATGTGCATCAATGTTGATAGGCTGTCTGGGCTAAAATGATGCAGGTGACGTGGCACATCATATGCAGCCCAATTTTCAGCATAATGCCTGGCATCATATGATGTATGGTTGGGTACTGCCACAACCAGAATTCCGTCCTGTTTCAGTATTCTTTTGACCTGATCCAGTGTGCCGTGAAGGTCATGAACATGTTCCAGTACATGCCACATCGTTACAACATTGAAAGCATTGGATGGCAAGGAAGAAAGTTGATCTGGATGGGTGATGGCAGATGAAGTGAGTTCCGCCGCTCTGGAAGCAGCCCCAGGATCAGGTTCCATGCCCTGTACCTTCCAGCCTGCTGATTTCATTTCCATCAGGAAGGCACCTGTGCCGCACCCATAATCCAGCAACTGACCCGTGCTGCAGTGACTGTAATGGGTAACGAGTTTTCTTTTGGAGGCAACAGCCTGCTTCCTGATCAGCTGGTAAACGGTATTGAAAATTCCTTTTTTGCTATCGGTATGTGAGATGTATGCCTCAGACTGATAGTAGCGCCCAATCTGGTCTGGGGCTGGTGGATGGTTTGTGAACCTGAATCCGCATGCAGTGCATTCAACAAGCTCGAAATTTTCTGCAGAAACGGTGAAATCCTTTACCGTCAGCAGCTTGTTATTCTTGTTTTGGTTACAAACAGGGCAAAGCATGGTACGTTTTTTTAAATTAAATAACCCTGTATGTAGCCTTGGGGGTGATGAACTTTAGTGGGTTGTACCTTGATTCAAGCAAATCAAAACTTCCAAACATGAAACGAATGGCCAGGAGGAGCAGAGCGATGGAAACCAATACCAGTGCGGCTTTTTTCCATTTATTCTTTCCTGCATTGGCGCGCTGGTCTTCGAAAAAGACCTCCATGTCAGTATTGGTTTTCTCGTCTTCCCCTACCTTGATGGTATGTTCGGCATCAGGCCTTAAGACATGAACATAATGAACCGGGGTAAAAAACTCGGTAGTGACCGTCTTGGGAACAAATCCAATTTCGCCTTCGTCAGATACTGAAAAACTACCCACATCCATCCATTCCAGTTTTCGCTCAACCATCAGGCGGGCTTTTAATTCCTCCGCAAGTATCTTCAACTCATTGTCCACATGTTCCTTTTTCAAGCCAGACAATCGGGCAATATAATTGGACTGTTCACCTGAAGTTGGATTGATGTTGGCATTGAACTTTAACACTTGAGCGGGAGGTAATAATTGCTTGCTTGAAAAATCATTGACTGCAGGCATCCGCTTCAAGGACAGGGCTCCCAAACCGGGGATGGATACACTCCCATTCAATGAGAAGTACCGGTAAAGCAGACTGGGAAGTTCAACATGTTGCATGCTGAGGGTCAATTGGCTTTTGTGAAAGAATACCGCAGACCTGCGATAAAATTGAACCCAAATGAATCATATTGGTTCCATCGCTGGTATTGGATATTGGCAATATTATTCAAATCAACCCACAATGCCCATTTTTTATTCAATTTATAATCCACACCCAGGTTAATATCTGCTGCATCTTTTAACTTTTTCTCAGGCATTCCCGGAGACCTGGCGATGGCTCCACTCCACAAGTCTGCATTGACACGGGTTGTAAGGCCTTTGATCGGCTTCCAAGACATACCTACCTTCAACTCCAATGGAAGAAGACCATAGGCAGCTGAATAGGTTGCCTGGTTTTGGAATGCATAGATGTTGATGGAAGACCTGAATTCCATTTCAGGAGTAAAGGTATAATTGACCTCTCCAGCCAAATGAATTGCCGTCAATTGAGATTCATTCAAGACTTTCATTTCTTTTCCTGAACCTTCTGCATTAAGGAAAAGGGGTAAATTATTGAAAACCGTAAATCCGCCATTGAACTTGAGCTGCAGTCCCTTTGCACTCAACCATTCAACCCCAGCATAATAATCAGTCTGTTGGAATATGGTAAGTGAATCAGGGGATACAAGGAAGGGATTGACCGCATACAACTTGTGCAATGAATTAATATCCAGTTGATTTAAAGCTCCCGCCTTTAGCCTAACACCCGTTTCACCCAAAGGATAGTCGAGCTGCAGATTGGGTACAAGATTGATCTTGCGCGATTTCAATACTGGAATGATGGATCCCTTGATATTGAGTGCAGAAGGACTGTATTCAAATGACAGTGGAACCTGAACCAGGGCTGCTGATTGGCTCGTCTGAGCCCCTTTTTTCAGGCTGGCGATTTGTGCATCTAACCCAATGCCAGCTCTCAATGTTTCATTGATGACGTAGGAAATGGGAAAAGCGAAGGTCAATGCAATCTCTGATTGTGCTCTGCTGGCAGTAAGAAAATCTGCCCTGAATTCGGGCATCAGGCTCATAGAACCATTTTCACCAGAGAGGTGATCATACTTTGCGCCAAGATGAAAATTATTGAAATTTTGTCGGAGATCGGCTGCAGGAAGAATGGGATTGAGCAGATGATCAAAGCCATACAAACGGTAACCCTGCCGATCATATCCCGCATAAAAACGGGCAATCCTGTTTTCCGCTATGGTGTTTTTATAGCCCAGGTTCAAGGATGAGTGGGCATATTGCTGGTCTTCCAGTTTTCCTTTTGAAGAAACATGGTCCAAGTTTGCAGTGAATTGTTTATTTGCCTTGAGACCGGTAAAGCCCAGTGATGCAAAGGGTGTGGAGAGGTTACCGAACCCAAGCTTTGCGAAAACATCTTCTTTGTCTTGCTGCTTTTCGTTGGTTTGAAAAGACAGCGGCTTGATTACAAATGAACTCATCGGTGTAGTGAACTGAATCGGCATTGTTGGGTAAGTCAACTTATAGGCTGTGGTGTCCTTGGGTGGGGCATCGGCCTGAAATTCCAATTTACCTGTTTTTACGACACTGGGCTTGAAGCTGGACGTGATGCTGATTTCTTCTTTTTTGCCACGCTTGTCCTGTGCATTAGCACTTCCACATGTAACAATGAGCAATAAGCAGAGCACAGGCATGAGCACCTGAAACAAATTATTTGATCTCATATTATTTTTTTAGACCTGTTTTTTCAGCGAGTTCAACAGCCTTCAATTTCTCTGTAGCCTCGAGCTTCAGTTCGGCAATGGAACAATTTTCAACGACGCTTTTCAATGTGGCTTTGGCATTGAAAAAATCTTTTTGCTGCAGGAAAATATCGCCAAGCAGCATGTAAGATCGGGTAATCCAAAATTCATAGGATCCTGAGTTTTCAATGGAGGCCAGGGCTGCTTTTTCTGCGGCATCCCAATTGGCCATTTTAAATGCATTGATGGCCAATTGATGCCGGGCTTCCGCTGCCAATGAAGATTGGTTGTTGACCAATACCTTGCTGAAGGAAGCAATCGACTGCTCGAACATGTTTTCTCCTTGTGCTGCATATCCCAAAACTGTCTCCGCAAATGATTGATCGTCTTGGTTTGCTGCTGCATTGTTGATAAGGGCATTGCAAGCATCTCGTCCTTGCAACCAAAGTTTCAAATGATAATAGGACCTCACTTCTCCCCTAAGCGATTCAATCAAAACATCTGCCTTGGTGCTGAGCCTGGACAGTTGATTGAATTGTTTGAGTGCTGCGGCATAATCTTTGAGTTCAAAGAAATAGAGTTTACCTGCGATGCGCAATGCTTTTTCCTGGTACTTGCTGGTTCCTTTTGAAGCCAGCTGATCATACAACTGGGCAGCAGCTTTCCAATCCTTTTCTTTAACCAGCAATTCGCCTTTATAATTCAACACCTCTGCAATGAAAAGACCACTGGGGAACTTTCGCATGTATTCATCCAACGCATTCAGGGATGCCTGGGTCTTGCCGTCGGCATAGGTTGTTTGCACATACCTGAAGAGCAGTGAATCTTTTTGGATCTGGTCCATTGACTTTCCTCCGGCTTCCAAAAATTGCTGGTACTCATCTATGCGGCCATTGTCAACATATAAACTTTGTGCGCTTTCAATTGCTTCCGCTGCTTGTTCGGATGCAGGATATTCTTTTACAAGTCTCTTGTATTGGGCGATGGCCTCTTCAATTTTATCCAGGTTATAATAGGCAATGCCCAGCTTGAGCAAAGATGCCGGAATCATTTCATCATCCTTTTCCACCAGCAATGGAATGCGATTGAGGTAGGGAATGGCCTTTTCGAATTCTTCCTCAGACATGTGCGTATCACCCAGCTCCATGGTGATGAGTGGCAAATAAATTGATGATGCATATTGCTGTTCGGCTGCCTTGAGCAAGGCAATTTTACTGGCAGGAGACTTGATGCCTTCAATTAGCGCAAGCTGAAAAGCAGCATAATCAGCACCTTCGGCTTTGCTGTTTTGAACACTGGCATAAATGGTTTTGGCCTTGATGGTATTTTTTTCCATAAAGGCACAGTCTGCTGCCCTCAACATGGCTTCTGTTTTGATTTCGGAAGCAATGTTGCGGTTACCCACATAAAGCTTTTCGAAGTATGGAGCAGCTTTTGCGTAATCTTCCATTTCAAAAAATGCATAGCCAATGTTGTAAAGTGCATTCTCTTCACTGGCCTCGCCCATTGGCTTGATGGAAAGCTTGAGATAATCTTGAAGCAATTGGATAGCCTTTTCAAATTGCTCATTGCGCATAGCAAGTTCACCTCTCCAGAAAAGTGAAGGAGCATAAAAGGCAGTATTTTTAAATGTTGCGATGGATTCCATCATCTTGTCTGCTGCAGGATACTGGAGATCGTTGATGAGTTCCATTCCCCTACCGAAAAATATCCTTGGGGCAAGTGATTTATAGGAACTGCTGAAGCTGCCTATGCGTTCCAGCAAAACCAGTGCCTGTCTGAAATTATTGGTCCGGGCATAATAAGCAAGCAAAAGATCATTGGCTTCTTTGGCATAGGTTGATGAAGGATAATCATTGACAAAATTGCTCAGGCCTTGCAGTGCCTGGTCTTCAAAACCCATTTCCAATGAGAGTTTGGCAATCATAAACCGGGCAATTTCCTTTTTATCTGCGCCAATATTTCCTGAGATGCAGTACTGGAAGGCACTTCTGGCATTGGATTTTTCGTTGAGCTGAAGATAGGAATGACCAAGAATATACATGGACTGTAAGGCAACGGTATCCTTACCGGCAGATAGAGGCTTTAACTGTTCGACAGCTTTGGTGAATTTGCCCATGAAATGATAGCCGGAACCCAGCTCAAATCTTTGAACCGGATTGAGCTGAATACCTGAAGTAATGGCCTTCTCATACAGCAAAACAGCACGCTGCTGATCGCCTTTGTTGAAATAAAGAGAGGCGAGCAATTGCAACATCTCGCTGTTGTGCAATCCATCTCCTGCTTTCAGGTAATTTTCCCCATAGCTGATGGCCTTGGCATCTTGACCGTTTTCGTGGTAGATATAAGCCAAATAGAAAGGCACGGCCAATGAATAACGTGGATCTTTTTCAATGGCTTGAAACCATTCTAGGGCCTCTTTGTACTGTCTTTCTGAAAAAGCAACAAAACCAAGGTAATATTTGACATCAGCTGTATAAGCGGAAGATTCCGCCTCAAGCAATTGTTTGAAATAAGGCTTGGCGTTATCAAATTTTTTCTGCGAAAAATAAGATACCCCTTTTTCGAAAGCCACCCGCTGACCCTGTTCTTTTGAAAGATAGAGCTTGTCTGTCATTTCCAAGAAACGGATGGTTTCAGGGTACATGGCCAAACTGAAATAATAGTGGCCAAGATGGTAGGCCAACTGAACCGAAGTTGAACGGTTCTCAGCCTTGTTGACCATTGTAGTTGCCAGCGCTACAGCAGTAGCCTCATGCTGTATGATGCCCCCTGCCAACCTGATGTACGCGAATTCTTCGGCTTCATTTTTTGTAAAATAGACTTTGGCTGGATGTGAGGAAAGATAATCCTCTACGTAAAGTGTTGCCGTTTGGTAATGGCCTTCATCAAATAGTTGTCGAGCTTTGTTCAATGCTAGCTGTGAAGCAGAGGTTGATCTGGTGGCTTGGCCCTGCAGGTGCAATGAACCCAGTACCAGTGAAAAAAATGGGAACAGCTGAATCAGTCTTGGGAATCGAAACATAAAAGGATAAGCTTTTTGTTCTGTTCAAAAATAACCTTTAAATCATGAGATCCGATCATTATTGTACATTTGCCATGAAAGATTTAACTAAGATTTAAATGGCTTATTCAATCAGATAAAATGAAGAAATTGCTTAGTACACATTACAATGCATTTTCCTTTAACGCCGCCATGTTGTTATTGCGTTTGGCAATGGGAACGCTCATGATGTCTCATGGATATGACAAGCTTGTCCACTTCAGTGAAAAAAAGTCTGTTTTTTATGGTTTTTTAAGCCTGGGATCCACTACATCCTTGATGTTGTGCATTTTTGCTGAGTTCTTTTGTGCCTTGTTTGTGGTGATTGGACTGTTTACCAGGTTGATGGCGGTTCCATTGGTCATCGTGATGTCAATAGCCGTTTTCAGCGTTCATAAAATGGATTTTTTTGATACTGGCGAGAAAGCCAGCTTATACCTTGCAGGTTTCTTAGTTTTGCTATTCTGTGGACCCGGTAGAGCCAGTGTTGATGGCATTGCCAGTAAATAAATTTTGATGACGAAAGGACAGCCTTCAATTGCAGCAGTTATCCTGACCATTGGGGATGAGCTGTTGATTGGACAAACCATTGATACGAACAGTGCCTGGATGGCGACTGTATTGAACCAAGCCGGCATTCCAGTCAAGCGGCGGGTTGCCGTGGGGGACAACTGGAATGAAATCTGGGAAGCGCTAACAGCAGAAGGAAAAGCAGCCAATATCGTATTGATCACCGGCGGGCTTGGACCAACTTCTGATGATATCACCAAGCCCTTGTTGTGTGAATATTTTGGTGGCAAGATGATCAAGGATCAGGCTGCCCTGGACAATGTGATTGAGATCTTCTCAAAAAAACTCAACAGGCCCCTGCTTGAGAGAAACTTGAAACAAGCAGAGGTTCCTGACAATTGCAGGGTGATCCAAAACAAACGGGGTACTGCTCCTGGTATGTGGTTTGAAAAGGATGGTACTATTTATGTTAGCATGCCGGGCGTTCCCCATGAAATGAAAGGGATGATGGCAGAAGATGTGATCCCCAATCTGGTCAATCGCTTCAATTTGTCTCCAGTCCAACACAGAACTCTCCTGACAGCAGGCATTGGCGAATCTTTTCTGGCTGAATTGCTGCTGGAATTTGAAGCTACCCTACCCAAAGATTACAAACTGGCTTATCTACCCAACTATGGCATGGTGCGGTTGAGGTTGACAGGACTTGATGGAACCAAAGACCCTTCAGCCATTGATGCCCTTTTCGAAAAACTCAAGGCATTGGTCAAGGATCATCTGGTGGTAGATGAAGACCTTACCCTGCAGGAAACCATTGCAAAGGTTTTGCTGGAAAAGAAAAAGACACTCGCCATTGCAGAGAGCTGCACAGGGGGGTATATTTCTCACCTGATCACCATGCTTCCCGGTAGCAGTGCTTATTACCTTGGAGGGGTTGTGAGTTATTCCAATGAAATGAAAATTGATGTTTTGGGGGTTAATCCTGATACCATTTCACAATTTGGTTCGGTCAGTGTAGAAACGGCTACCCAGATGGCGGAGGGGATCAGGAAGCAAACAGGTGCAGATTTCAGTCTTGCCACCTCTGGTATCATGGGCCCAACTGGGGGAACCCCTGAAAAGCATGTCGGCTTTGTTTGTGTGGCTTTTTGCTCCAGTGAGCGCACATCCACCACAACATTTCAGTTCCGATTTGACAGAAAAAGAAACATAGAATTGACTGCAGTACATGCACTTGACTTTCTGAGGAAAAATATGGGATAAGTTGGTGAATTTCAACCCGAAAAGAACCACTAAATCAGTTAACTTTACACTACAATTAACCCATTTTAGCAGATTCAATGGCTTTAGTCAACATCATAATGCCTAAGCTCGGTGAGAGCATCATGGAAGCCACTGTGCTCAAATGGCACAAAAAGGTGGGTGATCTTGTATCGCTGGATGAGACCCTCCTGGACATAGCTACTGACAAGGTTGACAGTGAAGTTCCATCCACGGCAGCCGGCGTTCTTGAGGAGATTCTTTGCAAAGAAAATGATGTGATCACCATTGGATCGGTGATTGGCAGAATAAGGACCAATGCTCCTGAGGCCTCAGTTGTTGCTGCACCTTCTTTTGCTCCTGTTAATCCATCCCAGAACATCAATACTTCAAACGGCATCTCCCAAAAACAAGAAGACATCAGGGTTCCTTTTCAGCCCAGCGAGATGACGGTTCCACACAAACAAGAGAATGGAAGATTTTTTTCTCCCTTGGTGATGAACATTGCCTCCAGGGAAGGGATCCCTTTTTCAGAGCTGGAACACATCAAGGGTTCCGGCAATGATAGAAGGGTGACCAAATCAGATATTTTGTCCTATTTGGAACAGAGAGGAAACAAGCAACAACCGTTGGCCGACCAGTCTTTTGTTTCAGCACCTGTTCAGCCTTCACCTTCTGATTATGTTCAGCACTATGCTCCTGCTCCAACTGTGCAACCAGACATGACTTCTACTGGAAATGTTGAAGTCATTGAAATGGACAGGATGCGCAAATACATTTCAGATCACATGACCAGGAGCCTGGCCACCAGCGCCCATGTGACCAGTTTTGCAGAAGCAGATGTTACGAATCTTGTGGCATGGAGGGATAAATCAAAGAAAGAGTTTGAAAAAAGGGAGGGTGAGAAAATCACCTTCACACCACTTTTCATTGAAGCGATTGTAAAGTGCATCAAGAAATATCCCATGCTCAATTCTAGTGTGGTGGGAGACAATATCATCATCAAAAAAGACATCAATATTGGGATGGCCACTGCACTTCCCAATGGAAACCTGATTGTTCCGGTGATCAAATATGCTGACCAATTCAACATCATTGGATTGGCCAAACAAGTGAACAGACTTGCCAACAGCGCCCGGATGGGCAAACTCCAACCTGGCGATACCCAGGATGGTACTTTCACCTTCACCAATGTAGGTACATTTGGAAGCCTCATGGGGACGCCTATCATCAACCAGCCACAAGTTGCCATCATTGCAACTGGCGCCATCAAGAAAAAACCTGTGGTCATTGAATCTGATAAAGGGGACAGCATCGCCATTCGACACATGATGTTCGTTTCCATGTCTTATGACCACCGGATCATCGACGGTGGCATGGGTTCTCTTTTCCTGGCCGCTTTTGTGGAAGCATTGGAATCTTTTGATGTCAACCGTACATTCTAGTGAGCAGTTCCATTTTTTTGGTCACTCCCCCATTTACGCAACTCAATACCCCTTACCCGGCTACTGCCTACATCAAGGGTTTTCTCAATACAAAACAGATCAGTAGCAAACAGGCGGATCTGGGCATTGAAACCATACTGGCCATCTTCAGTAAAAATGGTTTACAGGATTTGTTCCTCTACATCAAACAATCCGGTAAAACCCTGTCTGCCAATGCCAGCAGGATGGTTGCACTTGAAAACGATTATACCGATACGATTGAACATGTTATCGGATTTTTGCAAGGCAAAAATCCGACCCTTGCCTACCACATCAGCAAGCGGAAATTTCTTCCAGAAGCCTCAAGGTTTGAGCAAACCGATCAACTCGAGTGGGCGTTTGGCACGATGGGCAACAACGACTTGTCCAAGTTTCTTTGTACCATGTATATGGAGGATCTCTCTGACCTCATCAAAGAAATGGTGGATGAGCATTTCGGATTCAGCAGGTATGCTGAACGCCTGGGCAGGAGTGCAAACAGCTTTGATGAGCTCTATGCTTCTTTGCAAGGCGATCATACTTATATTGACAAGATCTACCTCCAACTGCTTGAGCAGCATATCGATGCTGCGAAGCCAGGCATCGTAGCCTTTTCAGTGCCTTTCCCTGGCAATCTGTATACGGCATTCCGATCTGCACAATGGATCAAGAAAAACCGACCAGGCATCAAAGTGGCCATGGGTGGAGGGTTTCCCAATACAGAACTTCGATCGCTCTCAGATGTGCGGGTGTTTGAATTCTTTGATTTCATCACACTGGATGATGGAGAAGCACCAATCGAAAACATGATTGGCTTTGTTGAAGGAAGAAAAAATAAGGATGACCTTAAAAGGACATTCATTTTGGAAGATGGCGCTGTATGCTACCGAAACAGTGCTTCATGCAAAGATTACAAACAGTCAGAATTGGGCACGCCTGACTATTCTGATCTCCTGCTTGATCAATACATTTCTGCAGTAGAAATTGCCAACCCCATGCACCGACTTTGGAGCGATGGCAGGTGGAACAAACTGACCATGGCCCATGGTTGTTATTGGGGCAAGTGCACGTTTTGTGACATCAGCCTTGATTATATTAAGTTGTATGAGCCTGTGGCTGCGGCTTTGCTTTGCGACAGGATGGAGCAATTGATTGAACAGACCGGACAAAACGGTTTTCACTTTGTAGATGAGGCTGCCCCTCCTGCCCTGATGCGTGCGCTGGCCCTGGAAATACTGAAAAGAAGATTGGTGGTGAGCTGGTGGACCAATGTGCGGTTTGAAAAAAGCTTTACCAGAGACCTTTGCATCTTGCTGCGCGCTTCAGGATGTATTGCAGTGAGTGGTGGACTTGAAGTGGCTTCAGACAGGTTGCTGCAACTGATAGACAAGGGCATCACCGTTGCACAGGTTGCTGTGGTGAACAAGAACTTCACCGAGGCTGGGATCATGGTGCATGCCTACCTCATGTATGGATTTCCTACGCAAACCATGCAGGAAACCATCGACTCGTTGGAGATGGTTCGTCAATTGTTCAAAACAGGTGTGCTGCAATCTGGGTTCTGGCATCAATTTGCCATGACAGCGCACAGCCCTGTAGGGCTTGATCCAGCCAAATACAAGGTAAAAAAACTGAATGAAGCGGTGGGTAGTTTTGCCAATAATGATATAGCACATCTCGACCCAACGGGTGCAGACCATGAAATGTTCAGCTTTGGATTAAAGAAATCGCTGTTCAACTTCATGCAGCACATTGGACTTGATGATCCATTGCAAAAATGGTTTGATTTCAAAATACCCAAGCCGGATGTTGAGCCCAACCATATTGAAAATATCCTATTGGAGGATGCCTTGCCCTTGTTCAGGCCAACCACAAAACTGGTATGGCTGGGCAAAACAGTTGGATGCGAATACTTTAAAAAATCCAAAAAAGGGATGCAAAGGGAAATGGCCAAGATTACCTTCATCAATAAATCCAGTTCACTGGTCATTGATATAACAAAACAGGATGCGGATTGGCTCTTGCCCATGCTTGAAAAAATGTCCATTGGCGACAAGTTATTGACCCTACAAGAAATGCAGGAAAGCCACGAGGCTGCTGGCTTGGAAGACTTTGAATTGTTCATTGATAACAAGCCAATGAACACGATGCATAAAGTCGGATTACTCCGACTTTAAATGCATTATTGCTCTAGTATTGTATACCAAATCGTTCATCAATTGATGATCAATCCAACTTGGTTTCAAGCCCCCAACTCCTTCCTTTCTCTGTAGCGGGAACTCCATCTGTTAACCAAACAGCAGGCTTTTCCCCTTTCAACAACCAATCAAAAAACTGTTGTTCCCTGATCTGTATGTCTTTTCTGTTTTTTCTTTCGACGAGATTATGCGCTTCTCCATTGTAGTTGAGCATCCAGACCTTTTTGTTCAGCCTGCGCATGGCAGTAAACATTTCAATGCCCTGGTACCAGGGAACTGCACCATCATTGTCATTGGCCATGATCACCACAGGCGTTTTGACTTTGGGCAAATGGAACAGCGGTGAATTTTCAATGTACAATTGTGGCTTCTCCCAAAGGGTTGCACCAATCCTGCTCTGCGTTTTCTCATATTGAAACTGTCTGTTCATGCCACTCTCCCAGCGGATTCCACCGTATGCACTTGTCATGTTGGCCACTGGAGCACCAGCCCATGCAGCCGCAAATAGATTGGTTCTGGTAATAATGTGTGCCACCTGATAACCACCCCAGCTCTGCCCTTGAATACCCATTTTTGTACTGTCTACCCAACCTTTTTTCACCAGGGCCCTTGCACCGCTGACCACATAGTCATAAGCTGCCTTACCGGGATATCCGTCTGTATAGTGAATGTCTGGCGCGAGTACGATATATCCCCTGCTGACGAAAAATGGGATGTTCAGCCTGCTTGGGGTCGGTGATGGAGACAGGTAACTGAACAGTCCATCAGAAAGGGTTTCATAGAAGTAGGCAATCATGGGATACTTCTTTGAAGGGTCAAAGTTTTCAGGCTTGTAAACAATTCCTGTAGTCATTTTTCCATCATATGCCTTCCAGGAAAACAACTCGGCTTTCATCCAGTTGTACTGTTCTTGTTGCGGATTGATGCTGCTGAATTTTGTTTCCTTGACCAAATCATTGGAGAAATGCACATTGGGAGACGAAGAGAAACTTTCTTTTGTATAGATATAAGCATTAACATTTTTTGCCTTGACAGGAAATCCAATGGAAAAGGCGCCAGACTGTAAAACCTTAACGGAGGCGTTGGGCATCAATTGCATTGTACCGACACCCGCATGTTTTGTTTTTTCATCAAAGATCCTCAGGTGAATGGTTTGCCCGGCTTGAACAGTACGCTCCTCCTGATCCAAGGGGATAAAGCGATAGCTGTTATTTGTCTTCCTTCCATTTCCTGCCGTAATGTTTACGGGTGCAGCCAACCCTTTGGGATCCAGTTTCCAGATATCATACCTGTCGTAAACGTAAAGGGCTTCATCATTTTTCTGCCAACGCATTTGGCCATAAGGAGTTGGGTCAGAAGGCATGTCATATTCCTCGTCATAAAGTTTAAAAGGAACCTGCTTGCTGATGTTGATGGTTTGACCATTATGATAGGAAAAATAATGCCTCTGCTTTGCATCATACCAAACAACATGATTCCCTTCTGGTGAAAATTGAGGCATTCCAGACAAGTCTTTGGCGATGATTTTTTTGGATCCGGTAGCTGGGTCAACCAAATAAATATCTTTCTTGGTTCCACCTTCCCACTGCATGGCCACCCTTTTGCCTTTATCACTCATACCCAGGAATTGTTTACCATCACCTTCTGCAGCAATCATCACCTGTGGAAGGTCAAGATCAGCCAGTTGGGTCAGTTTCTTTGTAGACAAGTCTACCATGGCCAGGTAGGATTTCCTGTTTTCCATCTCTGCTGTCCGCAATTGATATGGTTGCAAATAATCATCGTTATAATGCCAAACGTCAAGCTTCACAAGATCAATGTCAATGAGTGAGGTATCCCTGATAGGCTTGATGGGCGCCGTTCCCAGAAAGAGACGCTTACCCGATTTGCTGAAATTGGGCGTATAGTTTTCACTGATTGTCCAATTGATTTTCATGCCGAGCGTAAACTTATCTGCCAATACGGTAGCCCCTGCGTCACCATTCTGCCAGTACCACAATTTGTGGAATTTCTGCAGCGATTTGAATGCACTGTCGCGTTCTGCTACAAAAGCAATCTGGTAACCATCCTGATCGATTGCAAAATTTCTGAAATCATTCCCCCCCACCAACAGGGTATCGAAGCGGTCTTCGACAGATCGCCAGATGTAAACCATTGGTTTGGCATTTTTATTGGATTTGCTGGCGGAAGATTCAACCAGGAGGATCTTGCCGTTTTCACTCCACATGTAATCACTTGTCAGGGGAAGCGTCCTTGATTTTTTTTGGCCCAGCCTCATCACCACAAGTTCAGTTCCTTCCTGCACGGGCGCTGTGACAGCATCATCTCCTTCGGCATCATTCACCTCATCATCATTCTCGCCTTTTGCCGTCAGTTTTCTTTTTTGTTTTTTATCCGGCACCTGCTCGATGATAAGGGGGATCTGTTTTTTTGCACTATCTCTTTTGGGGGCAGCAGTATCTCTTGAGATGTTTACTCTTGCTGAATCGGTGGACTTTTTAATCAATTGGTAGGCCAACAAACCTCCCGCTTTTTCAGGCATTTTATATGAGCTGACACCAGCAATTTTTTCTAACGAGCGTTGGTCAAGATCAAAAATACCCAGGGAATCTTTGGGGAATTCATCAGGTCTTTTTTTCTTGATTTTTGCATTCCTTGTGTCGGCAAAGAATGGCTTTATTTTAAACACGATGAAACGGCCATCCTCTGAAAAAGATACAGCATAACCCCTTGGAATGGAAGTAGAATAAGTTGAATCGGTCTTTTGCAGGACCAACTGTCCATCACCTTCCTGCGGTTCAACAGTATAAGCAATCCATGTTCCATTGTTGTTGATTTTCCGTTCACCAATGGACTGCCATCCATCATAAACAGTATGGTCCAAAGGCTTTTTTTGGCTCCAGCCCAAGAGACTGAAGCAAAGGAATGACAGTACAAACAGAAATGATTTATGACAATGGCACATGCGGTAGGAATTTGAGTTGAAATTAACGAATTGGCCGTAAAAACAGTTCAATTCTTATCCAATTGGGCCTTAGAATCTCTCCATACTTTTAAAGTTTGCAATACCACCGTTAAGATGATGATGGAAATACCGGCATAAAAGGATGGCCCCAGGGTATCGTGTTCATTGTACAGCAAAAAAGCCAGCAAAATACCATAAACGGGTTCAAGGTTAAAGCTGAGGTTAACAGTGAACGGCGAAATCTTGGACAAGGCCCTCACCGATAAGTTGAAAGCCAGAACGGTACAGAAAAGACTGAGGAACAAGAGCCATAACAGGTCTTTGGTATCCGGGAAATAAGCAGATACTGGAGTATACAACAAATAAAAAGGAACAACCAGGTTCAGCACCATCCATCCACCGCCAATTTCATAAAAGGTGATGGTGTCTGCACCATGTTTGCCTATCAATCTTTTGTTGAGGATGGGAAAAAGTGTTGCCAGAAAGGCTGAAATGATGCCAAAAAGAATACCGGTTCTGAAATGCTGGTCAAAATGAAAAATGAGGTAAACGCCGAGCATCACCAATAAGCCAAGCAAAACTTCTGATAGGATCATTTTTCTATTGGAAAGCAATGGATCAAGAAAAGATGAGAAGAATCCAACGGAAGAAAAACAGACCAGTGCAATGGAAATATTGGCATATTTGATGGAACCATAAAATGTTACCCAGTGAAGTGCGATGATGCCACCAATGCCGATGAGCGGTAGCATTTCTTTCCAGCACAGCCATTTTATTTTTTTTGTAAAAATTGAAATAGCCAATAAAATCAGAGCAGAAAAAAACATGCGGTACCAAACCAACAGGGCTTCATTGATGGTGATCAACCGACCCAAAACACCAGTGAATCCTGCAAGAAAGACCGCGAGGTGGAGTTGCAGGAAGGCTTTTTTCATGAAATTAACTAGGTATTGAGAGGATTAGCTTCCTTTTTGTTTTTTGCCTAAACCACCAAATAGGTATTGCATTTGCATAGAAAGGACTCCTACAATACCTTCCTGGATGATTCCTTTGGTCATTTTAGATGCGCCAAATTTTCTGTCCCGGAAAGTGATGGGTACTTCCTTGATTTTGAAGCCAAGTTTCCAAGCAGTGAATTTCATTTCAATTTGAAAGGCATAGCCAATGAAACGAATGGATTTGAGGTCCATGGTGGCCAGTACTTTTCTGGAATAACATACAAAACCAGCAGTCGCATCATTCACAGGAAGCCATGTGATGATTTTGCTATAAAGTGCTCCGGCTTTAGAAATGAGTTTCCTGCTGAGGGGCCAGTTTTCGATCTGCCCACCACGAACATACCTGGAGCCTACTGCCATGTCTGCGCCTCCCTTGTTGCAGGCATCGTACAATCTTTCCAGGTCATTGGGATCATGGGAAAAATCGGCATCCATTTCAAAAACATACTCATAGCCATTGGCCAAGGCCCATTCAAAACCTGCAATATAGGCGGTTCCCAGGCCCAGCTTTCCTGCCCGCTCAATGAGAAAAAGTTCGTTGGGATGAAGTTGTTGTATTGATTTAACAATATCACCCGTGCCATCAGGTGAATTGTCATCAATGATCAGAATATGGTAATGTTGACCAAGATTGATGACGGCATCAATGATCAGTTGGATATTCTCTTTTTCCTTATAAGTTGGTATGATGACGAGCTTCTTCAAATGAGTGGTTGTCGAATGGACTTTAAGATGTTTTGGTTTTCAGCATGACGCGGTTGAAAATTTCTGTGAGCTTGAGCTTTGTGTGCAGCGCAAACTCACTTTTCATGATCCAGTCATAATAAGAAGGTTCAGCTTTTAATACATCCACCACTGGTTTTCCCTTGTGTTTGCCGAAGTTAAAAATTTCCTTTCCGTTTTCGATGACCATTCTTCTCGCGAAGTCTACTATTTGATCCTCTCCAACCACTTTCATCACCGTATCAATGGAATTTCCCAACTGGGGGTATTTGTTGATTTGGGCCAGAAATACTTCATAGGTGGCATTGATGTCTGTTTCTGCGGAGTGGGCGTTTTCAAGGTCTTTTTCACAATAAAACTTGTAGGCAGCAGAAAGGGTACGAGGCTCCATTTGGTGGTAAATCTTCTGAACATCCAGCAGACGCTTTCCCTGAATATCAAATTCCAATCCTGCACGGAGGAACTCCTCTGCGAGCAAAGGCCAGTCAAATTTATTTGAATTGTAACCACCCAAGTCTGCACCTTCCAGGTATTGCCTGATCTCATTGGCCAGCTGTTTGAAGGTTGGGGCGTCTTTGACCATCTCATCTGTAATCCCATGAATGGCGGAAACTTCGGCTGGAATCGGTTTCTCAGGATTGATCAACCTCCGCTTCATTTGCCTGCTGCCATCAGTAGAAACCTTGAGCATTGCAATTTCCACGACCCTGTCTTGCGTCAGGCTTAACCCTGTTGTTTCAAGGTCGAGGAATACAATGGGACGCAGCAGTTCAATGTTCATATTATAAATTATCGCCACAAGATAAGCTGAAAAAATAAGTGCAAAGAAGTATTTTCCCATGAATTTCTGAGAAAACCAACTGTGATGGATGCGTTAAAATACTGGTTTTGAAGAAAAAAACACTGTTAGAAATACTAAAAGCCTCAAAATTGAGTTCTATATTTGTAAAATCAAAACCCACCAAATGAGAAAGCCTGTTGTTTTGTTGTTCATTCTAGCTTCCATTATCGTATTCAGCTCTTGCACCACTTACCGTGGTTCAGCAGGTGGCGGTTGTCAGATGAACAGGAACCTGGTTGGTTACAGATAAAGATCATCAACCCACGATATTAAAAAAGAGGCCTTATGGCCTCTTTTTCATTTTAGCTACTTTACAGATTCCATTTTAGGCAAAAACCTGCTTGAAGGATTGTTCAAAATCTGCCTTGATGTCCTCAATGTGTTCGATACCAACACTGATCCTGATCAGATTGGGCAACACTCCTGATTTCACCTGCTCCTCAGCACTCAATTGTTCATGGGTGGTGGATGCAGGATGAATGGCCAGGGTTTTGGCATCACCTACATTCGCAAGATGGCTGACAAGTTTCAGCCCATTGATAAAGGTCTTACCTTTTTCAGCACCTCCTTTAATACCGAACTGAAGCACTCCACCAAAACCGTTTTGGAGATAGGTCTTGGCAAGTTCGTGGTATGGATTGCTGGCAAGACCCGGATACCAAACAAAATCTACTGAAGGGTGAGATTCCAACCATTGGGCCAGTGCCAGTGCATTTTGGGCATGACGTTCAACCCTGAGCGATAAGGTTTCAAGACCTTGCAAGAGCTGGAAGGAGTTGAATGGACTCTGCGATGGACCAAAATCGCGCAGGCCTTCTACTCTTGCACGGATAATAAACGCAATGTTGGGCATCCCCAGAGGATTGCCTTCTCCAAAAATATCCCAGAATTTCAGACCATGGTAACCTTGGGAAGGTTCTGTGAATTGTGAGAATTTACCATTTCCCCAGTTGTAATTTCCTCCATCTACAATGACACCACCGATGCTGGTTCCGTGGCCACCAATCCATTTGGTGGCAGATTCTACCACGATGTTGGCACCATGCTTGATGGGTTGTGCCAGGTACCCGCCGGCACCGAAAGTATTGTCCACAATCAACGGAAGGTCATGTTTCTTTGCAAGTGCTGCGAACTGCTTGAAATCAGGAATGTTCAAGCGGGGATTTCCGATGGTTTCAATATAGATGGCCTTTGTCTTTTCATCAATCAGTTTCTCAAAATTCAATGGATCATCTCCTTCTGCAAACCTTACTTCAATCCCAAGCCTTTTGAAGGCCACTTTGAACTGGTTATAGGTTCCACCATAAACATATGAGCTGCTGATAAAATTATCACCAGCCTGAAGGATATTGTTCAACGCCAAAAACTGTGCAGCCTGGCCCGAGGAAGTAGCCAGTGCAGCAACCCCACCTTCAAGTGCTGCAATGCGTTTTTCAAACACATCTGTGGTGGGATTCATCAGCCTGGTGTAAATGTTGCCGAATTCCCTCAATCCAAACAAATTCGCTGCATGATCTGCATTTTTGAATACATAGGAAGTGGTCTGGTGGATGGGTACTGCACGTGAACCGGTTATTGGATCAGGCTCCTGGCCAGCATGCAATTGAAGCGTTTCAAATCTTAATTGGTTGCTCATTGTTGTAATATTTTATTAGTCTACAAATTTAGTAGGGTTATTTGAAATAAAGAAATTTTTGAGATGGTTTTCTTTAAAATTAAAATGTAATTATTCTGGAGAGCTCCTGTTTACCCTGGTAGTAGCACTGCGTATCTGGTTCAGCATCTCAGTGAGTGCTTTGATCTTTTCAGGATATTGGTTATAAAGATTCTTGTCTTCGTGTGGATCCTCAGCCAAATTGTACAACTGACCTATGGCTTCACCTGGCTTGGCTTTGATTTGTTTGGGGACAGTAAATCCCCCAGAACCCAGGCCCTCAATCAGCTTCCAATTTCCTATCCTGATGGCGAAATAACCGATGGAAGAACTGTGAACAACTGCAGGTTGATTGCCGACTGATTTGGATTTGCCTTTCAAAACAGATAAGATACTATAACTATCTTCTGTATTGTATCGTGGGTTGGTATTGCCCACCATCTCGGCTGCAGTTGACATCAGGTTGGCCAAGGTTGTGGTTGCAGTTGAAACTGTTCCAGGCTTGGTATTGCCAGGCCATTTAACAATAAATGGAACACGGTGTCCTCCTTCATAGGCATCACCTTTCATTCCCCTCCAAGGTCCTGCTGATTTGTGCTGGAACTTATTGACATAATCCTCTCTCCAGTAGGGTCCATTGTCACTGGTAAAAACAACCATGGTATTTTTTGAAAGCCCCATGCTGTCGAGGGTTTTCATGATGGCACCAACAGCAGCATCCACCTGCTGCACAAAATCTCCATACTCTCCTGCGCCAGATGTGCCAACAAAACCGGTGATGGGCATCCAGGGCGTATGAGGGGCTGGCAAGGGAAGATAGAGAAAAAATGGTTTTTCCTTGGATTGGCGCTGAATAAACTCATTGGCCTTTCTTGTGAATCCTGGCAACACATCAAAAAAATCAAATGAGGGGGACATCAGCCCTGGCCTCCAGAAAGCACCTGCATAGCCCGTATCTGGCTTTTTACCTTGAGTAAAAGAAGTCAATGGTTCAACCAATTTTCCATTTTCAACATAACAATAAGGTTGCATGTCAAGTGAGGCAGGCAAAACATAGGAATAGTCGAAGCCATTGGTTCTTGGACTTACCGTCATTGGGGCAGCAAGGTCTACATGGTCTGGATTCATCTCTGCATCTATGCCATAACGCTTGTTGGCCAAAAGATGAGCATATTCACGTTTGGGCACCCAGCCCAATCCCAAATGCCATTTTCCTACTACACCTGTATTGTATCCATTTTCCTTCAAAAGCGATGCAACTGTTGCACGGTCGTTCTCCATCAATGGCCTGCTGAATCCGTTCAAAACACCCACAGGGCGTTGGCTTCTCCATGGATAGCGTCCTGTCATGATTGAATAACGGGTTGGTGTGCAAACTCCTGATGGTGAATGTGCGTCTGTAAAACGCATCCCTTGTTTTGCAAGCTTATCAATATTGGGTGTATTGATCTTTCCTTCTTGGTTGTACGCTTTTACATCACCATAACCCAGGTCATCAGTCAGGATGTAAATGATGTTGGGCTTTGTCTGTGCATTAGAATCTCCGTAAGAAAAACATGCAAGGCATGTGATCAGTAAAAATTTCTTCATTGTTGATTATTCAGTTTTCATTGACTTGATCCAATCACTGATCAGTTTTACGCCTTCATCATGGATGAGTTTTCTGCTGACCTCAGGCATCATCACACCAGGATCTGTTGATTGCATCCTGTATAAAAGTATGCTTTCATTGGGTTTTCCAGGATGTATATCAAATTGCAGGTTGCCTGAACCCCTACCCGCAGCGATGGGTGTTTTGAAGAAACCATATGCGGCGCGGTCGGTCGTCCTCCAATCCAGGAAAAGTCCTGAAGTCTGCGCGGGGCCTGTCTTGTTGTGACAGTGAGCACAATTGATGTCGAGATAAGCCTTTGCACGGTCATCAATATTTTTTGACTGATCGCTGTAGTTGACAAATTGTGGAACAACAGACATGTCTTGGGGAAGGCCCGTCAATATTGCATCCTGCGACCATTTCTTGAGTTGGTTTTCTTTACCGGTTGCATAATCGTGGTTGCCATTGAGCTGTCGCGCTGAAGGGCCGATGGGTGTCATTTTCCCATTGCTTTCATGGCAACTCTTGCATTGGTTCACGTTGGGAACGGTATAATCAAAGGAGACCTTTTCACCTTTCTCATTGAGATACGCAACAGTCGAACTTCCTCCGGCCACTTCAAGTACGGCATCGGTCTGCTCATCATTCCAGATGTAAGGAAGGGATTTCCAGCCTTTGGCTTCATGGATGAGGATGCGTGTTTCCATCAAGCGCCTTCCTTTTGAAGGATCCTTCTCATCGTTGTAATAGTAAAAAGTCTTGGCGATGGTGGTGCCTACCGGAAACTGAAAAACTGAATCAGGATTGTATTCAACATGTTCACCATTGGGCAACTGCACAAAACGCAGTTTGTGGGCATAGTCTGAAAACAGTGGCGAATTGAGTGAATAGGGCATTACATTTTTAACCGGTTGCTGGTCACTGATTTTCTCTTCAAAGAGGCCATATTCAGACAAGCGTTGTTTGTAGGCAAACTGTTCCACGGCCTTGAAGGACATAGAAAATATGGTGACCGTCAACACCAGCACAACAATGGCAACATATCCCTTTTTCATCCTTTTTGCTGATTATTTATTGTTCAATACAATGGGCGCAAGGGAACAATTGAAAGGTGTTGCATCCCTTGAAATATTCTTGAAATCATTGTCTGCATCGATGTTGGCAAAGCTCTGGTTCTTGTTGTTCTGGATGCAGATCATGTACTCGGGTTTGACAATTCCTGCTGCATCGCGGTACTTGGGGTTGATGATTCCATCGTAAACGATATGGGGAACATTGCGCCCGAATTTCAGTTTGAAATGATAGATCTGTGCCAAACGCCCTTCCATGGGTACTTTCCTTTTCTTCCGCTCAAAAGTATTGTCGTGCACTGAAATGGCGCTTGGATAAGGATTGTATTGCTTGTCTTTGAATTTGTTTTCAGTGATATAATAACTGATGATGCCCACACCCATGGTGCTGTTGTTGATGATTTCATTGTTGAATACCTCCACATGGTTGGCAGCCAGCAGCATCATACCAGTTCCTTTTGGAACCTTGGCAACAATGTTTCCCTTAGGAGCGAAATTGGAAAGATTGTTTTCTTTGATGATATTGTTGTGAACAGAAACATATCCTCCTTGTTTCTGGATCAACCCTGGCAAGTCAAAAACCAAAATGCCACCCGTATTGCCGATTGCAAGGTTGTTGTATACTTCGGCGTACAGTGAATTTTCAATTTCAATTCCAGCCACATTGTTGTAAGCCGTACAGTTTTTCACTACGATGTATTTGGACTGGCCAACATAGATGCCTGCATCTGAAGCACCAATGGCAATACAGCTGTCTATTGTCACATTTTCGCATTGAACGGGATAGAGTGCATAGCCACCATTTTTCTCATCTGGCTTTCCGGTCCACTCCGCTTTTATGCGCCTGAAGGTAATTCCCTTCACATGCATGGTCTTGATCAGGTCGCCCTTGGAATCCTGAACTGTCATGTCTTCAAGGATAATGTTTTCACAGTTGCTCACACGAATGCCCTCGGCTCCTGAAGTCTGGTCCTTGAAAGTGAGGATGGTCTTGTCGATCCCTTTTCCCCTGACGACAATGTTTTTCTTGCCGTCCAAAGAGAGGCTTTTTGTGATAGTGAAAACACCTCCATCAAGGTTGACAACATCCCCATCCTCAGCAAGGATCAGGTCGGTCTGGATTTTTTTCTCCACATCAGCCTGTGCATCCACATCAATTGAAATGAATATTACCACTGAAAACAACCACAATATTTTCTTCATCTTTTAAATTTATTTTACGGATGACGTTGAAATGGAGAAAGGATAAGCTTCTTGGCTCACTCCACGGGTTTTGTTGGGAAGGGAACTCATGTTAAATTTAAGCACTCCACCTTTTTGAATGTCAAAATGATTGATATAATTCTTGTTGTAGGGCTTTCCGTTCAACAAAGCACTCCCAATATAAACATTCGAGGCTGCATTGTTGGGCGATTCAATGGCAAATTTTTTGCCCTTCCCAAAATCGATGGTGATCTTTTTGAACAATGGTGATCCCAACACATATTCATTTGAACCCGGGCAAACCGGATAGAATCCCATGGCACTGAAAACATACCAGGCACTGGTCTGGCCATTGTCTTCATCTCCGCAATATCCGTCTGGCGTGGGTTTGTAGAGTTTATCCATGGCATCCCGCACATGCTGCTGGCTTTTCCAGGGGGCGCCGCAATAATTGTAGATGTAGAGCATGTGTTGAATGGGTTGGTTGCCATGGGCATACTGGCCCATGTTCATTACCTGCATCTCCACCATTTCATGGATGGTTCTTTTGTAAGAGCTGGTATCAAAAATAGGAGGCAAAACAAAAACACTGTCCAGCATTTTTTCCATCACCTTTTCCCCACCCATCAGATTGGCCAACCCCTTGAAATCCTGAAACACGCTCCAGCTGTAATGCCAGCTGTTCCCTTCTACAAATTCATTGCCCCAGGTGAAAGGATTGAAATCCTTCACCCAGGAACCGTCTGCTTTTTTGGCACGCATGAGGTTGTGGTTGGTATCAAAAATGTTCTTGTAATTCAGGGCACGCTGACGGAACTTGTTGATTTCATCAGCTGGCTTTTTCAATGCTTTTGCCATTTCGCTGAGGCAAAAATCTGCATAGGCATATTCCATTGTTTTGGCAGCACTGCCGCCATAATTGTCTGATGGCACATATCCGATTTTGTTGTAGGCTTCGCCACCGTTGCGGCCCAGTGTTGGTATAGGGCCTTCGCCATTGCTGCCTTTTACCATGGCTTCATACAAGAGGTTGATGTCGAAGCCACGGATGCCTTTCATGTAAGCATCTGAAATAACGGAAGTGGAATTGTTGCCGATCATGCTTTTCTTGTGGCCCGGACTTGCCCATTCTGGAAGCCATCCACTTTCCTTGTAGGTATTGGCGAGTCCCTGCATGATTTGGCTGTCCAACTCAGGAAACACCAGGGTCAGGAAAGGGAAAAGCGAGCGAAAAGTGTCCCAGAATCCTGTATCGGTGAACATATAGCCCTTTTCAACTTTTCCGTTGTAAGCACTATAATGCACCATTTCATTGTTGGCATCGTATTCATAAAACTTGCGTGGGAAAAGCAGCATCCTGTATAAACAAGTATAAAAGGTTTTGAGCTGATCTTCAGTTCCACCTTCAGCTTTTACCTTGATCAATTCTCTGTTCCAGGCAGCCTTGGCTTTGGCCTTGACTTGTTCAAAACTTTGGTTGCCGATTTCCCTATTTAAATTCAAGGCTGCCTGTTCAAAAGAAATGAAAGAAGAGGCAACTTTCAATTGTACCTTCTCCCCTCTTTTGGTTGAAAACCCGATGACGGCTTGTGCGTGATTTCCGGTGAATTCTTTTTCGGCAGATCGTTGCAGTTTATCATCCACCGTAAAATACAGTTCAAAATTCTTGTCGCACTCAATGACAAAATAATTTTTGAAATTGGTGGGTACTCCTCCTCTGTTGCGGGTTGTATAGCCAATGATCTTTTTTTCTTCGGGGATGATTTTGATGTATGATCCCCTGTCGAATGCATCAATCAAAATAAAAGCACTATCAGCCGCCGGATAGGTAAACCTGAATCGAGAGGCCCGTTCGGTGGGGGTGATTTCTGTTACCACATTGTCATCGGCCAGGTAAACACTGTAGTAATAGGGCTTGGCCGTTTCTGTTTTGTGCGAGAACCAACTGCCCCTTTTTTCTTCATCCAGGCGCGGTTTTCCTGTCATGGGCATGATGGAGAACTGTCCATAATCTCCAATCCAGGGCGATGGTTGATGGGTTTGTTTGAAACCACGGATTTTTTCCATCGCATATTGATAGGTCCACCCATTGCCGTTATAGCCTGTTTGTGGAGTCCAGAAATTCATGCCCCAGGGAACCGCGATGGCAGGATAGGTATTGCCATTGGAATAGCTTTGCTTGGAATCAGTGCCCATCATAACATTCACCATTTCTTCAGGTTGAAAAGATGGTTGGGCAGATGCACTGAAGCAAACAAAAGATAAAAGCAGAAAAATCGATCTGATCATTATGACAGGTATAAAGTATGTTTGAAAGGCGTTGAACCCGTGATATAGGCGGATGGGGCATTGAATGCAGGGAGTCCGCCGCGGAGGGTGTATCGCTTGTGTTCCGCCTTGCCTGGGCCAAATGAAATGGATTGATTGTCTACTGAATATTTACCCTCTTTCCCTTTCAATACATAGGTTTGATTCGGGGTAACTTCTTCCAATCCTGAAAATATTCCACCTGGCCTGAAGACCAATTCCAATGATACTGGCACATGGTCAGTACCACTGATGTCAATATCAACCTGAAGGCCGTTGCTTGTTTCCTTGATGGTGATGACTGTATTGAGTTTTTGAATTTCAGATTGTGTTCTGTTTGCTTTGGGCATCTTTGACCAATCACCATCACCAGGAATTTTATCTACCGGAAAAGGTTGATAATATACTCCTTCGAGGGAGCTGCTGAGTACCCAGGCATCGCCTTTTTGTACAATTTCAGTTGACTGAAACTGTCCTTTTCCAAAAAATGATGATGCCACACGCATGGCTTGCAGCATCACTTTTTCCTTGTGGAAAGTAAGCCATCCTGCGTTGTTAGATAGAATAGTGGCATCCCAATCATTTCTGCGGATACGCGCTACTCCGGAATATGGAAAGGCTTTTGCATAACTGATGGGCAATGGCTTGGATGATGGCAATTCTTTCCAAAGCAGCTGATCCTGTAAAACAACAGCAAGGTTGCCATTGTTCACATTGGGATTTCTCATTTCAATCATCCTGCACAGCTTTGCCAATTGTCCATCGTTGTCCAATATGGCCAAATAGCGGCAAGCATAATAATAGCCGTCCATGCTACCTATCGTTCCCTTGTCCTGGCGGTTAGAGGCTTCAGTCACAACTTCACCATTGGGATGGAGATAGTAAAACATCATCTGAAGATTTTTCCGAACCGGATCCAGAAAACCTGGATTTTTCAATCCGATGGACATGGTTACCAAACAATGATCAACGATGCCAGAATATCCACCGGTGCTTTTTTCGGTGTACTGTCCGTCTGGATCAAGGTCAATTTTTTCGGCCAACCATTGGTTGATCCTGTTAAGGTATCGCTGGTCTGGCCAAACCTGATGGAGTTCTGTCAAAGCAGCACAAACCACCCATCGGTGATTGGGTGTATGCAAGCCGCCGACCACAAGACATTCACCCGCGTTTTTAAGCAATAATTCAAATGAAGCATATGCCTTTTCAGCTCCCTTGATCGATGCCGCCTTAAACCGTTTGTATGCAGGAACCAGGGCCCTCACCATGAATCCAGTGTCTGGCGTTGAATGAAAATTCGTGTCCAAAAGATCGATGGTGCCATCGTCGTGTTGCAAGGCATGCAAGCAACCAAGCACCTCTTCAATCTCCCTCAGGAGTTTTGGATCCTGGAAGAACCTGGATTCTTCACAGGAAATGGCAGTGGAAGCATTGATCAGGAAACCATTGCAACTTCCAGGATTTACCAAATTCGATCCGTCCCTGTATCCACCAAAATAAACATCGGCAGGATCTGTCACTTTGTAGGCAGCAAAACCTTTCAGTCCTTCGTCATTGTCCCTGATGGACTTGAGCAGCCAATCAGGTTTTTGAAGGACGTTCTGCTCTTCCCTGTCAAAGCCTGTGAAGCCCATGAATGGGATGGAGGCCAATGCGGTTGATCCGATTGTAACAAAATTTCTTCTTTGCATCTTATTTTCTTTTACCGGTGAGTTGTTCGTATGCCAATCCGAACATGATGAATGATCCATAACCGAACCCTGTGCCTTCACCAATTTTTCTTCCGAGGTAATAGGCTTGATCGCCAACACAGGTGCCGCCTGAAACCCTTGTGGGAACAAGGCTGTTCGCATCCTGTCTCATGCTCATTTTTTGCAGACCTGCATAGGATGCTTGCACCATGGGCAAGTATTTTTTCTTGTCCAATATTTTGAGTTGCATTCCTTTTGTGATGGCATAGGAAAACATGGCGGTGCATGAGCTTTCCAGGAAATTCCCTTGCAGGGCAGGAAGGCTGACCAACTGGTACCAATGCCCGGTTGACTTGTCTTGATAGGGTGCCACTGCATTCACAAAATGGACCAAGGCTTTTTCAAGCGGTTTCCAATACTGTGATTTTCTTCCTACTGTTTCCAATGCATCGGCCAATGCCATTCCCACCCAACCATTTCCACGGGCCCAGATTTGGTCATTCCTATGGGTAACTCTATCCGGCCAATTCTTGATGCTGCAACCATCATCATAAAAAACACTGTCAGCATCCCAGCCGTGTACCCAAAGACCTGTTTTCTGATCTGTCAATTCCTTGTTGTGTACATTGAATTGCTCTACAAAATTGGCGATGTATTTTTCATCCCCTGTGAGCTTGTACATCTCCAGCAAAAACATGCTGAGCATGTAAACGGTATCATCCCAAAGTTCAACGGTTTCTGCCCTGTGCGATACACCGCCGTTAGAAGCACGGGGGATGTTAAGGTAATCTGCATAGATGCCATTTGCCTTGTTGATGTAGTTTTTATCGCCGGTAATACGCGCCAGGAAAGCAATGCCGTGCGCAGAGGCAACAGCGTTGGGGTGTTTACCATTGGCCACCTTTTCTGAAACATCCATAGCTGTTTTGATGTAATCAAAATAAATGGATCTTTTGTCTGCTGCACTAGTATGGTACAACTGCTTCAAAGAATTCAAGAATGTTGCCTGGCCCCAATCCCACTTGTATTTCTCTGCAGGCATGTATACCTGCCTGCCATGCTGGGCCACTGAATCAACCCAGGATTGTGCAGAAGGTCTTGAAAAAGAAATCAAGAAAATAAGGACAGCGTTTATTCTAAGTAGATTTTTATTCATGATATTCATTTATTGAAATTAAATTAGTTTCTGTATTTCTCCATGATCTTCCTTCCCAGTTCAATTCCATTGATATTGAAGAGAAAATCCTTGGGCAATGAGTAGGGAGAATAATAGTCAAGCCTTTGCTTTAAATTGATATCAGCTTTGAGTCCAAGTTTCCCTTGGGGTGTTTGAACAGCAACATCAACGATTCCCCTCTGGCTAACGACCTCAACTTTTGTATTCAAGACAGATTGTCTGAAAGCATTGAATTTTGCATCATCAGTCAAGCCTTCTTCAATTCTCCACCACATGCTGATGTTGGCAAGACCATCATTGGGATGTTTTAAAGTAAAACGAATGGCCTTGTTGTTGGGAAAAGAAAAGTTTTCTCTTCTAGGCTCATAGGCAAATCCATCGTTAATCAACTGTGGCCGTTCATTTATGTCTGCGTTGCTCCACAAAATCCTGATAGCGACTCCAACATCCTCAAATTTTCCAAAAAAAGTATTGGTTTGATCAAAATGAATTGCATCTCCTTTTTTCGAACTACTTATTTTTTTGTTACCCAACCAGATCTGGTCAAAATAGTCGGGTAGAATTACAGTTGAATTGATGTAGGGATTGATGCAATTGTGGTCTTTCATCCCAGCAACAAGCATGACAAATTCATTCTTGTGTTGAACAGTTTGCATGAAAGGCATGAGATGCCTTGTCTTGCCCCATCCGCCATTGGAAGGATAATTGGGTGGCATCAAGTGTTTCATCTTCTCCCCCATTCCTTCAGCACCCCAGGTGCCATAATGATCGTTCCTTCCCTCTGCCACATAAACGATATTGGGCATGGCTGGATTTTTTTTGCTGCTCAAATAGGCGATGAAGGATTTATCGTCTGGGCTGTAATACTGGTTGGAGGAGGCGATGGAAAACTTCTTGCCATGGTAGTCGTAGGCATAGGTATGCGGAAGGCTGTCCCAGCGTTGAATGATGAACTTGTCAGTTTGCGCCATCACCTTTTGCTGGGCTTTGTTCAAATTCAACTCCTTCAATATGCTAAAGCAAACCTGATTGAACAGCTCATTGTTATTGTTTGGCTTTCCCAGCAAAGGCTCCATGTACTTCTCTTCCAAGAGATCCCTTCCAAAGACCCTATTGTAATCCCGGCTGTGAGCACCTTCCAGGTAACCACCAGCTTTGTTGTAATGTGCACTCAAATCTGTCAGAAACAATTCAAGTGCATCAGCAGCCTTTGCTTTGATTGCTTTGTCGTTAACAAATCGATACATCAAAAGCAAGGACTCAAGGTCTACACCACAGTAAGTTGGGCTATCGTATTCACGGTTTCCATAATTGGCAACATGTTTCAACCAAAGATCGAATGCCTTGGTGCCTTCTGCCGTGGCAACGGGGTTCTTGTATACCTGCCCCAACGCCAACAAATTCCAGCAGCGCATCACATATATATTCGTATACGAAATCCGAACGGGCTGTCTGCGAATCCCATTCAAGGTCTGGGCAAAAAGATCATCCAAAGAGGTACGGGCTTCAGGAGAAAGGCGGTCATTGAACAGCAATTTGATCAGTATCCCGTACTGCACGCAGAATTCAACATTGTTTCCATCTCCCACATCACCACCGGTTTCTGTCCAACCCCAATACATGTTGCCAAAAGAGGGCTTTGTGCTGTCTGCAATGATTCTTGTCTTGACCAGATCAATCGTCCACAATATTTCTTCTGGCTTCAAAAACCGGGTATCCAATGCATCCAATAAGAAAATAAAACAGTCCCTAACACCAAGCCTGGGCGGACTTTGGTGCAAGGCATTCCATTGGGCTTTCAAAGACTGGATTCTTTTCTCAGGATTGGATACTGCAGGTATCTTGAAAGAATTGCTTTCCTGGGCTAGCGAAGTGAATACAAAGAAAAAAGAAAGAGCAACCAGAAATCGTTTAGGATGTAGATGGGACATTAGATTATTTATTTAGGAACTTTTTTGCAAAATTGATGTACTGGTCCCAATCATATGCGAGGATATCGTGTTTGCCGTTACGGATATGATAGGCCACCTTTTCTCCAACCGGAGTATTCAAGGCTGGGAAGATATTGGATTCAATTCCTTTCAATCCATACAAATGGTATACCTGCGTTGCGTAAACTGCTGATTTGAATTCATTTTTAGGATCAGCCCATGCATCTTCTGATGCACTGGCCACATAGAGTGGTCGAGGTGCTACCATGGCCAACACCATGTGCTGGTCAAAAGGGAGCAAAGATTCGTTTTCAGTATATTTTTTGAAATTTACCGCCGTCCATCTGGGAAAACGGTTGTTCATTTTCAGCAAGGTTTCACCGGCTTTATCGCGGTAAATGGATGCACCACCACATCCAGAATTGTTTGAAATCACGGCCGCAAAGCGCTGGTCTCTGGCACCAGCCCATAGAGCCGCTTTCCCCAATCGGGAATGACCTATCACTATAACATTTGATCCATCAACCTGTTTGTCCGTTTTCAAATAATCCAATGCGCGTGACAAGCCCCAGGCCCAGGCAGCCAGTGATCCCCACTCATTGTTTGCCGGTTTTGTCTGTCCTGGCTTGTACAACAGAGGATAGATACCGATGGAAAAGTCTTCCCTGTCTGGAGCGATGTCCCAATAATACATGGTTGCGACACCGCATCCAGCATTGATCAGTTTTTCCACTTCCCAATTGGCTGTTTCAACACCGCGGGGTCTTGCAGCACCATTCCACTCTTTGGCAATGTGAATGGCAGTATCATTCAAAATGATATGGTTGCCACCGAAGTTGTACCCTAAAAATGTAGGATATGATTTTTTTCCCTTGGGCAGGTAGAGCAACAATTCAACACTTAACTCTTTCTGGTTTCCACGAAATGTCAACTTTACCTGTTTGCGGATGGCCTTGCCATTGAGTGCCTGATCATCCTGTTCGAGGAGTTTGACTTCAGCTATTTTCAATTCACCAGGAACCACTCCGTAGATTTCAGTTTCAACCATGGCCAGTATTTCAGGCCTCCTGATTTTCTCCCATTGTTTGGCAGAGGAAATGGTGTTGCCATTTTGGGCTGTTAACAATTCTGGAATATTTTGCTGTGAAAATAAATTCACAGCAAATAAAATCATCAAAGCGCTTAAAAATATATTTCTCTTCATGATGTGACATTTATTTGACTGGATATAGCCTGTACATCATCACCCCATGATGCGGGATGATGGATGTGAATGATGATCCTTTTACACCGATATTTTTTTGACGCCATACATCACGCACACGCCAATTCCCTTTTAATCCAAGCTTGGTAAGATCAACATTGAATTGTTTCGGCCTTTCAGTTCCCCAACGGAAAAACGATGCAGGGGTTTTCCCGTAATCATCCGTATTGAAAAAACCAACAGCATAAGATCCATCAGCCATGGGTTTCAGCCAGGTTTGAATGCCCCCTTCATCTGAAATCAACCGGGCGGATTTACCCAAAGGATCTTGATCAATTTCAATCACTTCATCATTGGTCAATAAGTTCAATGTAAAAGCATCAAGTTGTTCTATCGGGCAACCTATCAGCAAAGGAGCAGACAGCAATGCAAACAGGCTGATGTGGGTGTATTGCTCATCTGGTGTAAGCCTTGTTGGATGCATGTCTGAGCCGGTGGTTACATTTCCGAGTATCATCATGTCCGGATCATTCCAGTGACCCGGTCCACCATAAGGCCCCCATTTATCCAGGGTAAACGTGCAATGATACAAGCCGTGCCAGCTGTCGCGAATGTCTGGCCCTGTCCTGTACATGTTGGAAATCCTTGCCCAGTCTTTGACATTGCTGAAAGGCGCTGAATTGGACAAACTGTAAATGATGTCACGTCCTGAATTTTTCAAAGCGATGGACATCCTTTCTGCAGAAGGCACTTCAAGGCGCCAGTCATACTTCAGAAAATCAACACCCCAGTCTGCCATTTGAAGGGCATCCTCTTTTTCAAAACGGTATTTGCCTGTATAGCGAAAGGCCCTTTTGTTGTTTTTTACAGAATCTGGGAAAGCTCCATTTTCAATATTGGAGGAACCTCCAGCATACCCTGCATAGCTGGTGATCCAGGGTGTTGAATAGACACCCAGCTTCAAACCCATTCCATGAATTTCATCAATCAGTTTTTTAAATTCAGGAAACTTCTCATTGGGTTGTAATGCATTGTACTTTCCTCCCCTAATGCCCTGCCAGGCATCATCGATGTTCACATAATTCCAGCCGTGGTCTTTGAGGCCCATCTTCACCATGGCGTTTGCAGACGCCAATACTTTTTCTCCATCAATCAGTCTTGCCCAGGAATTCCAGCCATTCCAACCCATAGGCGGTGTCAGCGAAATGGTATCCCCCACTTTGATGATCAATGTTTTTTTGGATTCCCCCACTTGATTTTCTGCTTTCAATAGAACCTCATGAATTCCTTTATCCATCAATTTGCCTGTGATGATGCCTGTTTTCGCATCCAGGCTCAATCCTTTGGGTAATCCAATGGCAGAAAACTGCATTGGCTTTTCTCCGGTTGCAACGATTGTGAATAAAAACGGATTGCCAGGTGTTACACCAAAAACAGGTGGAGTATTTATTTTCGGTTTTTTTGTCGGAGCAGGTGTAAGAATATACTTGTCTGCCAGATTGGGTATGGTCCCTGGCTTTGCATCACCTATCATCGAAATCTTTGCATCCGCCCAATTGGAATACACTTTGGTATATCCTTCATCCTTCACCATGACCAACATCCCCAATCTTTGTATGCCTTTTAAATCAATGGTAAATGTTTTGGGTTGATCACCATGTTTCATTGCCCCTGATGCAAATAAAACTTTTCCATCGCCCAATACATAGAAAAAATGGGGAACCAGCTTGATGCCAAGATCATCCACACCCACTGTAGCGGAAAACGATGTAGCCTTGCCCTCCAATAAAAATGAAATGATACTGGTTGAAGCAACACCAATCCCATGTGTATAGGTTTTTCCTGCCATCCGCATGGAATCACCACCCTGGTTGGTCTTGGCCAAAATGCCAGGAATTCCCTCAGAGAATGACTTGATGGAAAGCTCGTCCAACCAGATTTGTTTAATTGACTGTGCATGAGCAACTGGTATAACCAGCATCAGTAAACACAACAGTTTTATAGTACGGAGCATGATTCTCATATTAATTAAGTTTTGTTTTTGCTTTTTCCGCTACCATTATCAATACATTTTTATCATTCCATTCCTGGGTATGGCCAGCCATTGGGGTGAATGAAATTTTTGCATCTGATGTAGGATTTTTTGTTGAATCCATGAATGATTTAAAAACCCTGGTAGATACATTGGAATAAAGACCATCCATGTCTCCTGTCCAGATCCAGATCTTTCCCTGCAACTTGGGGCCCAGTACAGACCAGTTTTCTTCTAACACATTTTTCAAGTCGTACTTCTCCCACTGCTTCGCGATGGCATGGTCGATCTTTCCAGTGATGGGATCAAACATCATGGAAGGCAATCCATCCGCTGCCTTGGGTCCAAACACTGCGTTGTATGCACCAAACTGACCGCCAGACACACGGTAGTCATTTGTTCTGCTGTTCACATTCTCCCCTTTGATCCAATCTTTCATTGAAAGTGTGGGTTCTCCAAAAGTTGTTCTCCTTCCGGGCTGCAAGTAACCAAACCGGTTGTAGAAAATGGTTTCATCCTCATAAATATTGATCAAACCATAGTGGGAGAATTCGATCGGATCCGGACTATATGACCAGGTACCATCAAAGAAATCAGGATAAAAAACCTGCAGGCCCATGGCTACCCACCCGCCTGTTGAGGCACCAGCCAGGTATCGTTTTTTTGAAGAAGGATGATAATGAACCATTTTTTCAATGGCGGGAATGAGCTCTTCGGTCAATGCTTGACCACATGGTCCATTGTTCTCTGAATCTACCTGATAGGTATCGCCATAAGGACCCTGAGAGTCCAGAAAAACATAAATCACCTGTGGGGCTTCATTGTTGAACCACCAGTCTGCAAAATCTTTCCTTGTGACTAGGTTGTTGACTGCATTGTACCGTCCATTTAATCCGGGTGCTCGGTAACAAATTGGGTAAGATTTCAAAGAGTCCTCATAATAGCCAGAAGGCAACAGGATCGCTGCCTTGAGGAATCTTGGGTGTCCTGAAAATGCAGACAACAACTTGCTTTGTATTTTTACAGTCCGAACATGTGGATGGCTGATGATGGTAGTGGGAGGAATGATTGAATCAAGGCTAAGCTGCAGTTTTATGTTCCTGGACTGACCCAATTCAAATGAATCCACCTTGCTGTAAAGGTTTCCCTCAACATTTTCGTTGCCATCATCCATGTTTTGTTTGTAAACAACCTGATAATAGTACTTACCCGTATCAACACCATTCAATTTTTCAAGACCGTTTGTCAAAACTTTTTCATTTCTGGTATCGAATGAAACAGGCTTGTCTGGATTCCAATCAGCTGGTGTGAACCCTATGGTTATTTCTGATTTGTTGCGAGGCGCTTTTTCATGTTGCTTGGTAAGATGAACAAGAATGCGTCCACCGGGGATAAATGAACTTTGCATCTTTTGTGCAACAGAAAGGGTAACACGAACGGGTCGGTCTTCCCAATGGATGGATGGCAAGGTTTCAGCTACTGCTGCAGATCCAAGAAAAATAAAGACAATGAAAAATAATTTCATGCGATATCCTATTAGTTGCGGCATAATAGTAAAAAGTTTAATCCTGTGTTTCATCATCATCGGTCTTCTTTGGTTTGCTCTTTGGCGGATACAATGGCTCAGCATGCACTTTTTCCATATAGCCAATCAACCTGGCTTCCAAAGCTTTCGTCTTGTTAGGGTCTGCCTTGGAAAGGTCTTTCAGCTCTCCCGGATCATCTTTCAGGTTGTACAATTCAACCTTGTTCAAATTCCAGAACTTGATCAACTTATCATCCCCAACCCGAATGGAAGAATGTGATTTCCCGAAATAATGAAATACAAGCCCATCCTCTTTTCTTGAAACATTTCCCTGATTTGCTTTCAGCAACAATGGCTTGAAACTAACGCCATCAAGGTTGGGGGGCAAGGGATGGGTATTCCCTGCCAAATCACTGAGGGTGGGAAGTATATCCCATCCTGTAACTGGGATATTGCTTTGACTACCCGGTTTTACGCCTGGTCCAATCACCATGAACGGGACGCGAATACCTCCTTCATACAAAGTCCATTTTCCTCCGCGCAATGGATGATTGTTGGTCTTGAAAGAAAGTGTAGAGGGATGATCAAATTTATTTTTGATTGGGGGGACAGTTTCTACAGCGCCATTGTCTGCCATGAAAATTATGTAGGTATTGTCTCCAATTCCCAAAGCCTCAATTTTATCCAGGATTTTTCCTATCCCTGTATCAAGATCTTCGAGCATGGCGGCATATTTGTCATTGTTATGAATTTCACCCTTTGACTTTTGCAGGTACTTTTTATGCGTTGCATCTTTTGCCTGATAATCAACATGTGTTGCATAGTGTGAAACCTGCAGGAAAAAAGGATTGCCTGCTTTTACCTGTCTGCCCATAAAATTCAATGCACGATCTGTAATGGTTTCTATTCGCTTGGGGTCATTGTTCAGGAAGAGATCGGTCCATTTGCTTTCCTTAGTGGAGTTCATGTCTCCATTGCGGTTGCCTGTATTGCCATCGCTTTCATCATACCCAAGGTCTTCAGGAAAAATATCTGCACGCAGGTCCCATTTCCCAAAATGTGCAGCCTTGTATGCAGGAGATATTGATTTCAATACAGAAGGAATTGCAGCAACTTTTTTAAAATCTGGATGATAATTCTCTTTGAATGCAGCATCCCCTTGCCTGGCAGGGGTCTGTCCAAACTGGATGCTCCTTCTGGTTGGGCAACAAAGCGCACAAGATGCATATCCATTGGAGAACCGCATTCCTTTGGAAGCAAATCTTTCCAACTGAGGCGTTTGGTAATAATCAGATTTTGAGTTGGGAACCCTGTCATCCATCAATTGTGAAGTGCTGGTCCAGCCCTGGTCGTCTGTCAAGATGAAGATAAAATTGGGTTTGGTGGCCTTGGGTGCATCAGCAAAATAATTGAATGCGGTGATACCCAACAAACCCAATGCTATACTGCTGAACATTATTTTTTTACCAAGTAACGACCTTGTTCTTTTCTTCATATGTTCAATTGTTTTTTCTACCATCAAGCTGTTGATTCATCAGTATCAATCTTTTTATCGAAGCAGGAATCTCATCTTTGGCTTCCTGCAAGATGGACTTTCCATTGATGGTCTCCAGTAATTTTGAACTGCTCGGATCTCTTCCTGCAAAGGTTTTTCCCTGGTTGACAATACCACCAGATGAAACCAACATGGCAGATTGATCTTTGTTCCAGGCCTTGATCAGGGCTGGTTTTGTGGCATCCATTTCAACAGATATTTTCCAATTGCCAACTGCATAATATCCATTAACCTTATTGATCGTAACAGGCTGAAAGCTGCCGTCCGGCTTCACCTGAATAATGGCCAGATAACGCATATGCTGTTTTTTTCCTGTAGACTCTCCCTTGAAATGCCACTGGTTTTTAAAATTAACAGTGTCACCATCTTCATTGACCTTGTTTGTCCAATTGTCTACAGGAACTGAAAACTGATCCGTCAATTTGAAATCAATTGTTGATGATGAAAACAACGATACCTTGGCTTGGGCGAATTCATTTCCCGCCAATATTGTTTTTTTCAATGGGTCAATGGTCATCTTGTTGTCATGGTGCAACAACCAACTCCAGGTTGCAGGATGGTCGGCTTCCAGCTCATCATAAATCACGATGGTAGAAGGTCGTAGCATGAGATAATGTCTTTTGAAAACCTTCATGCCATGATCAAAATTTTGTCCTTCATCGTGCCCAGCATACGCATTGGAGGCATCTCCTACTGCATAGGAAATTTGATTTCCATTTAAGAACCTGGGAATATAGCCATAGGCACCAGCATTGAACGGCTGCCCTTTCCCATCGATCAAGATTCCATTGTGGCCCTGGGTATGCTTGTGCCATTCAAGAAAATGCGGATCGCCCATGGCGGGTCGATAACCTGAATTATAAAAAAGCCGCTTGCCCCCATAGGCAATATTGAAGGTGTTCTGGTCTGCATGGGCATGGGACATAGAGGAAAAAGGGCTGCTGCGCAATGACAACATGAGGTCCGTTTTGCTGTTTTGCAAAGTGGTATGCATGTAGGCCAGGCCAATTTCAGGAAAGACTGCTGCTTTTGGAAATGATGGTTTCTTCGGCAGCAATGGCAATTGCATTTGAAGTCCCTTCCTCAACCGAAACCACCGAAACTCTTCGTCTGCTGAAATATCCTTGCCCATCCCAGCCAGGATTGTTTTTGAATACCATGCAGCATAGGGATCATTGAACAGGCGTGCCATGGCATCTGTATAACCGGCATATCGGAGGTTGGGAGATGAATACTTGTCACCATCATTGCAAAAACCATCTGATATTGAGTTGGGAGGGAATGAATAGGTCAACCAACGCGGATTGTTGTTGAACCAGGCCGATCCCATAAAATCAATTCCAGTGAGCTCCTTAAATATGGAGGAAACGTCAATCAAGGTCAGTGTATTCATCCCAAAATAAGATGTACCCTCAAACCAGGCACCATCTTCTTCTGCCATTTTTGGCGATTGTGCAATCCATATCTCGTAGATATACTCCAGCCACAAATTCGCTTCCGGAACTTCCCCGTGCAAGGCCAGTCCGGTTTGCAGCAGGTTGTGCATGATGTGCTGCCAAACATGCATTGAAGAAGAGCGGCTTTCCACCTGCCCTACCCACAATGCATAAAATTGTTTTGCCCTTGTGGATGATTGCTTGATGATTTTTTTTCTTTCTTCAGCAGTTAATAAATCCCAAAAACTATCAAGTGCAATGGCCAGAGATGACATGATACCAGCATCGCCAAAATTATTGTTGTGTGAAGGGCCATTGGGATCCCAACTGGCCAACTCCATCATCCAAGCCTTTGCTGCATTAAAATAAACTGAATCGCCGGTCAATACATAAGCTTGTGAAAAAGAGTTCAGCACCAGCTGTACCTTTCTTCCCGACCACTTGCTTGCCAAATTGGCTATTTTTTCATTCTCAAAATCATCCTTGCCTTTGTAGGTAGGGAGTGCTGATGATTCTCTTGAAATGGGTTCCTTAAGATTTCTATTAGCCTCTTCTAGAATCAATGCCGTTTCTTTTTGACCGGTTGATTTCATCCGAAAACTAGACAGGTCCTGTTTTTTGACCAATACCCTTGGATGTTCTGATGGGATGGCAGACATCATCACTTTGCTATCAGGCGTTGGAAATTGTCTAGTTGATGGTGTGACGACAAATGAATCAATTGGGTTCCAGTCACCTCCACTTGTTTTGAATTGCCAGTACCATTTACCAGTTGCCAACTGTTTGTGTGGATTGAAGATGGCATAAGGCAGACCTGATTTTTCGATTACCTGTTTGCTGAAATCTTTTGATGCTGACAAACGAACACTGTAGGTAGCTTTTTTGGTTGATGGCCATTGAAAACTGGGTGAATTGAACCGAGGCGCTTCCCCTTTTGATGGGCTAGTCCATATCCTGATCTTGGGATATGGTGCATCCAAAACAGCTTGTGATGGCGGTTTTGACTGGGAATATGCTTGTACAATCAACGCCAATAGAAAAACAAAACAAATGACAATATTTTTCCTCGTGTAGATCAATTGTTGTTGTTTTTAGGATTCAATTTTTCCCAATCCATGTATTGTTTCTTCAAAGCATCTACCACATCAGGATACTTTGAAGTAAGATTGGTGGTTTCTCCAGGATCTGCTTCCAGATCAACCAGGAATAAGGAATCTGATTCAGCCAAAACTCCTTTGTTACTTGTATCCACTGGATTCCCCAATAATTTCCATTTACCTTTTCTGGCCACCCACATTTTTTTAAACGCCCAGCAATAGCCATCTTCATGAACGGAAGTAGCATTCGAATCATTGATCACCTTCACCAGACTTTTTCCATCCAGATCCTCTCTTGGCAATTTGATGTTGCACAATTCCGCCAAAGTTGGAAACCAATCAGTGTTAACAGCAAACTGATCTCTCACCTGTCCTGAAGGCAGTTTCCCCGGCCAACTGATGATGGAGGGCACTTTGATGCCGCCTTCAAACAATGAGGCTTTTGCACCGCGCAAATTGCCTGCATTGCCACCACCAAAATGAGCACGTTCTTCAGTTGAATAACCATTGTCTGATTGAAAAATGATGATGGTATTTTTTGTCAGCCCCATGTTTGCCAGCTGTTTCAACAATTGGCCAACCTTATCATCCAAAGTAGACATGAATGCCGCGTACAAATTGCGCGGATAAGCCAACCCTTTTTTGTTGTAATATTCCAACCACTTGGGATCGCCCTGGTATGGATAGTGTGGGAGGTTGATGGCAAAATACATGAAGAAAGGCTTGGCTTTTGTAGTAGCCATGAACTGATTGGCTTCTTTCAACATCAGGTCTGGAAAAAACTGGCCAGGATAATGCACTTCTTTTCCGTTACGGTAGAGGTCATGTTTGTTCGGACCATTCCAGTAAAAGAAATGAGAGTAATTGTCAATGCACCCGGCCATGTGTCCAAGTGAATGATCAAATCCCTGCGCATTGGGACGCATCTCTGGTTTGTATCCCAGATGCCATTTGCCGATATGTGCTGTAGTGTATCCTACTGCCTTGAACATCTCTGCCATGGTG
>JACCDP010013217.1_pt1 | contig 119037 bp, 77 predicted proteins | sample 7445841 | NCBI WGS metagenome assembly JACCDP01 (sample SAMN15323441, study PRJNA562643) | freshwater metagenome | isolation source: river surface water | place: USA:Blue River Watershed | collected 2017-08-17
CCCGCCTGAGGAGGGTTCACCCGCCTGAGGCGGGCTGCCGCGGATGATGTCGTCGACCTGACTGCCGCCGGCGTTTCCGAAAGCACCAGATTTTTAACCGCGGATTTCGCGGACCACGCGGATAAATGCGAAGATAGCTCCACCGATGGGTTTCGCTCCGAAACCACCCGATTCTGAGGTATCGCACTGCGGACTAGGCGGAACATGGAACTCCCCGCCTTCTCTCCGTTACCTCCGTTTGCTCCTGTTGGCTGGTTTGAAACAGGAGGAAACGGAGTCCACGGAGACGCACCCTCCGCGAGCATACCCTTCGTTTCCACTCGGTGTCTCCGTGCCTCCGTGGTGAAAAAAGTCCGCGCTGGGTTCAGGCGTGGGTGCACGGGCTTCGGCGGGCCGGTTGATCCTCAGGCGAGCTGCTTGCTCAGACGGAGCTTGTACTTCTCGCCGACGGCGCGGTTGTGCTCGATGGCGCCGGGCACGTTCTGGCTGCGGAGCACGGGCAGCGGGTGCCCGCGCTCGTTGAGCCACTCCATCGTCGCGAGCATGAGCCAGTTGAGGAGCGAGCAGCCGATGAACGTGCTGGTGGGGCCGCTGGAGATGGTCGCGTTGACCGCCATGATCGCGTCGCCGGGCACGCCGCCGTTGTCGAGCACGTGGTCGGCGACGGCGTGGAGGTTGCGACCCGCGGGGTGGACGGTGCGCGCGGTGGTCGACATCGCGACGGAACAGAGCCCGACGACGACGCAGCCCTTGCCCTTGGCGTAATGCGCGACCTCGAGGGGCGAGGAGTTTTTCCCGGAGTTGGAAATGACGATGACGACCTCGCCGGCCCGCAGGCCGTACTGGCGGTCGTAACGCTCGGCGAGGGTGGTGCCGTAGCCGACGAGGTTCTCGATGAAGCCGGCGGTGGGATCCGGGATGGAGCCGATGCAGACCAGGCCGCCGGCGCGGCCGACGATCTCTCGGGCGATGATGTCGCTGTGGCCGGAGCCGAAAGTGTGGACCATGCCGCCGCCCGCGATGCTGGCGCCGAGCACCGGCGCGAGACGCGCGATGGTAGCGGCGTTGCGCTCGCGGGCGACGGCGAGCATCTCGAGCGTCTTCGTGTAATAGGCGTCGGCGAGCGGGGACATGGCGCAGGAAATGAGGCAGCCCGCGACGGAGGGAAAGCCGGAACGTGGCGCTGTGCTTTGGCAGCACAGCAACCAACCGTTCACCACGGAGCCACGGAGGCACAGAGAACGGGAGCGAATCCGGGCATCAGGAACCCGGGGAAGAACGGCTCACGCTCTAGGTATCGTAATCGGTGAATCAGGCCGTGTAGCCGCGGCTGCTGCCGCGGACCAGTAGGACAGAGATCCCCGCGCAGCTATTTCGTTCTCCGGCCTCGTTATGGTCCGCGGCTGACAGCCGCGGCTACACCGGACCAGGCAGCGGCACACCGGATCAGGCAGCGGCAATCGTCTGAAAATTCCGCGCGTTCCGTGAACTCCGTAGGCAAAATCCGTTTCGGAAATCCAGTCTCCCCCACTCCCCTTCGCTTTCCCCCATCCCTCCCGGCGCGGCCTCACCGCGCCGGGATTGAAGCGCCTTGCGGCGCACGACGGCGGCCCTACGGTCCGCGCCCGTGATCCGCGGCATCGACCATATCAACCTCGTGGTGGCCGACCTCGAGCGCTCGGTGCGTTTCTACACCGAGGTGCTGGGCTTCCGGAAAACGGCCGATGTGGTGATGGAAGGCGCGTGGATCGAGGAGATCATCGGCTTGCGCGGCGTACGCGGGCTGGTGGCGTTCGTGGAGGCGCCCGGCGGCGGGCCGCGCATCGAGCTGCTGCAGTACGTGGCGCCGACCGGAGCGGTCCTCCCAGAGACCTCGCGGGCCAACACCCACGGGTTGCGCCACCTCGCGTTCCGCGTCGACGACATCGCGGCGATGGCCGCGCGACTCCGGGCCGCAGGCGTGACGCTCTTCAGCGATCCGGTGCGCGTGCCCGCCGGCGTCGTGAAATTCGCCGCGGGCGACAAGACCCTGCTCTACTTCCTCGACCCCGACGGCGTGATCCTCGAGCTGGCCGAATACCGGTAAGAGCGAGCCGGGCTAAAGGCGATAGGCGAGAGGCGATCGGCGACGATCGTACCCTTAACCCATGACCGGTTTGCTCTGCTCGGTACGCTGCCCGTCGTAGGCTTGGCGGAGGCGGGTCGCCCCTTTGTTCCCCTCCCCGGCCTTCCTGTTCAAAAGCTCCGGCGTCCGCCTTTCGTCCCTCAGTCCCTCGTCCCTTAGTCCCTTGTCCCTTAGTCCCTCCCCGGCCCTCACCGCTTCTTCTTCAGCGCGGCGCTGAACCAATCGCCGGAGAGGTTTTGCGGCGGAAGCGGCGCGGCGGGGGCCGATGGCCGCGGACCACCGCCGGGACGCGACCCGGGACTGGTGCGAGGACCGGAGGCGCCGGGTGCAGTCTTCGGGCCCAACACAGGATTGCTGCGCATGGAGAGCGCGATGCGCTGCCGCGGCAAATCAACCTCCAGCACCGTGACCATCACCTTCTGCTGCGGCTTCACGACCTCGGCGGGGTCCTTCACGAAGGAGTCGGCCAGCTGGCTCACGTGCACGAGGCCGTCCTGGTGCACACCGACGTCGACGAACGCGCCGAACGCCGTGACGTTGGTGACGATGCCGGGCAGTTTCATGCCGGGCCGCAGGTCCCCGGGCTTGTTCACGCCCTCGGTGAAGCTGAACGCCTCGAATTTCTCGCGTGGGTCGCGGCCGGGCTTGGCGAGTTCGGCGAGGATATCGTTCAGCGTCGGCAGGCCGACCTCCGGTGTGACGTACTTCTCGGGCCGAATGCGGGCGCGCAGCGTCCCGTCGCGCATCAGGTCGCCAACGGTGGCGCCGACGTCGGCCGCCATGCGCTCGACCAGCGCGTAACGCTCGGGGTGGACGGCGCTGCCGTCGAGCGGGTGGGCGCCATCGCGGATGCGGAGGAAGCCGGCGGCCTGCTCGAACGCCTTCGGCCCGAGACGCGGCACCTCGCGCAGATCGGCGCGGGAACGGAAGGCGCCCTTCTCGTTGCGGCGCGCGACGATCGCGGCGGCGGTCGCGGCGTTGAGCCCCGAGACGTAGCTGAGCAGTTGCTTGGACGCGGTGTTGAGCTCCACGCCGACGCCGTTCACGGCGCTGACAACGGTGTCGTCGAGGGAACGCTTGAGCGCGGTCTGCTCGACGTCGTGCTGGTACTGGCCGACGCCGATCGACTTGGGATCGAGTTTCACGAGCTCGGCGAGCGGATCCATGAGCCGGCGGCCGATGGAGACGGCGCCGCGCACCGTGAGGTCATGGTCGGGGAACTCCTCCCGGGCGACCTCACTGGCGGAGTAGATCGAGGCGCCGGACTCGTTGACCATCACCAGCGGGATGGAGGCGGGCAGGCCGAGGGTGCGGACAAACGCCTCGGTCTCGCGGCCGGCGGTGCCGTTGCCGATGGCGATGGCCTCGACCTTGAAGAAGTTGACGAAGCCGAGCAGTTTCTCGCGCGCCTCGGAAGGATCGCGGTCGGGGAACACGACGTCGTTGTGGAGCAGCTTTCCCTGCCGATCGAGGAGCACGGTCTTGCAGCCGGTACGGAACCCCGGGTCGATGGCCATGACCGCGCGCTGGCCCAGCGGGGCGGCAAGGAGCAGCTCGCGGAGATTGCCGGTGAAGACGCGGATCGCGGCCTCGTCGGCGCGCTTCTTGGACTCGAGCCGCATCTCGGTCTCCATCGCGGGGCACAGGAGCCGCTTGCAGGCGTCCTGGACGGCGAGCACGACTTGGTCGGCGGCGGGATTACGGCCGCGGACGAAAAGCGCCTGCACGGCGGCGAACGCCGCGCTCTCGTCGGGCAACTGCACGCGCAGCATGAGAAACAGCTCCTTTTCGCCCCGTCGCATCGCGAGCACGCGGTGCGACGGGGCCTTGGCGAGCGGCTCGCTCCAGTCGAAGTAGTCCTTGAACTTCGCGGCCTCGGGGTCGGCCTCCTTGCCGGAGAGAACCTTGGTGGAGATCACGGCGTCCTTCTGGAACACCGCCCGGAGGCGGGCCCGGGCGTCCTTGTCGTCGCTTACGCGCTCGGCGATGATGTCGCGCGCCCCGGCGAGGGCCTCATCGACGGAAGCGATCCGCGCGGGCTGGTTCTTGCCATCGTCGGGCACGTACTCACGGCCGACGTGGGCCTGGGCGGCGGCGTTGACGTCGGTGGCGGCGTCCTGGGCGAGCAGCAGGTCGGCAAGCGGCTCAAGGCCCTTCTCGCGGGCGATGGTGGCGCGGGTGCGTTTCTTCGGACGGAACGGCAGGTAGATGTCCTCGAGCGCGGTGAGGGTGTCGGCGCCGGCGATCGCCTTGGCGAGGGCGTCGGTGAGCAGGTTGCGTTCCTTGAGTGAGGCGAGGATGGACGCGCGGCGTTCGTCGACGGCCCGCATCTGCTCGAGGCGGTCGCGGATGGCGAGCACCTGCACCTCGTCGAGCTCGCCGGTGGCCTCCTTGCGGTAGCGCGCGATGAACGGCACGGTGGCTCCCTCGGCGAGCAACTGCGCCGTGGCGGCGACCTGGAAGACCTTGACGTTGAGCTCGCCGGCGAGGCGGAGCACGTGGTCGGCGTTGGGCGGAGGCTGGGTGGAGGCCGGGGCGGCGACGGCGGACATCAGGAAAAGCCGCCGAGCACACGTCGCGGCCGCGGCGGGGCAATCCGGAAACGACGCGATCGAAGAATCGGGCCGCCGTGCCGCGACGAAGTCGGGCGTGAATCCAGTGCCGCGGGCGGCCCCTCAAACCGGCTCGGGAATCCCAACGGCGAGCGGAGGCGAGAAGGTCGAGGCGCGGCGTGGCGAGAACGAGGAGCAACGGTGAGAGCAGCCGAGACGGGCTCCTGGGAGCACGGCGGGAAGAAACCGCTGGCCGCCGTGAATAACGCGGCCAGGCGCGAGGGCTGCGCTTGCCTCGCCGCGGGCTTCCGGCATCCCCGAAACGTGCCCCCGATCCCTCGCCTCACGTTCCTCGCGGCGTTTTTCGCCCTCCTTGCCCCGGCGGTGTTTTCCGCCGAGCCGCCCAAGCTCGCGGTGGTGATCGTGATCGACCAGTTCCGCGGGGATTATCTCGCGAAGTTCGGCCCGTATTTCGGCGAAGGCGGTTTCCGCCGGCTGCTCGCGAACGGGGTGAACTACACCCAATGCCATTACCGCCACGCGGCGACGCTCACGGCGCCCGGCCACGCGACCATCCTCACCGGCACGACGCCCGACACCCACGGCATCACGGCCAACGACTGGCTGGACCGCGCGACGTGGGAGATGCGCAACTGCGTGGAAGACGGCTCGTCGCCACTGGTGGGAATATCCCCGGCCGAGCTCGGCCCGGTGGCGGCCGCCGCCCCGGAGAAGACCGGGCGCTCGCCGCGGACACTCCTCGCGGCGACGCTGAGCGACGAGCTCAAGCAGCGTTTCGGCGCGAAGGCGCGGGTTTTCGCGGTCGCGAACAAGGACCGCTCGGCGCTGCTGCTCGGCGGACAGAAACCCGACGGCGCGTACTGGGACGAGAACGGCCGCTTCGTGACCTCACGCCACTACCGCCCCGACCTGCCGGCGTGGGTGCGGGCCTTCAACGCCGGCAACCCGGTGACCGGCCGCTTCGGCGCGACCTGGGACCGCGTGCTGGACCGCGAGGTTTACGACCGCCTCCAGGGACCCGACGACGGGCCGGGCGAAGCCGACACCGCAGGCCTCGGCCGCACTTTTCCGCGCCGGATCGACGGCGGTCTCAAGCAACCCGGCCCCGCGTTTTTCACGGCGTTCGACAATTCCCCCTTCAGCACCGAAGTGCTCGGTGAGCTCGCGGAACGAGCGGTGACGGAAGAGAAACTCGGCCGCGGCGAGGCCACGGATCTCCTGGCCGTGAGCTTCGCGCAGATCGACACCGCCGGCCACAATTACGGCCCCGACAGCCACGAGGTGATGGACTCCGTGGTGCGCATCGACCGTACGCTGGCGCGGCTGCTCGCCCACCTCGACCGCGAGGTCGGGCTGGCGCGGTGCGTCTTCGTGCTGACGGCGGACCACGGCATCATGCCGCTGCCGGAGCACGTGCAGCGCACGCAACCCGGCACCCCCGCCGGCCGCGTGAAGCCGGCGGAGATGGACGCCATCGCGGTCAAGGCCCTGGAAGCCCGCTTCGGCGCCGTGCCGAAGGGCGAAGCGTGGTTCACGCGGGACGGCGCGGGTGTGCACCTGCGGTCGACGGCGCTGGCCGCACGCGGCGCCGCGGCCGCGGAGGCGGCCCGGCTGGTGCGCGACGCCTGGGCGAAGCTGCCCTACATCGCCGCGGTGCACACCCGCGAGGAACTGCTGGCGACGCCGCGCGACGCGGCCGGCATCATCGGCGCGCTGCGGCGGGGCTATCGCGCCGCCAATGACCGCGACGTCGTTTACGCCTTCCACCGCAACTTTGTCGCCAAGTCGGGCGCAGGCGTCAGCCACGGTTCGCCGCACGATTACGAGACCCACGTGCCGCTGGTTTTCTCCGGTCCCGGCGTGCCGCGCGGGGAGCGCGCGGAGCGGGTTTCGGTGGAGGACCTCGCCCCGACGCTGGCGGCGCTGATCGGGGTGCCCGCGCCGGCGACGGCGACGGGCCGCCGGCTGTTCTGAGCGGGAGACGCGCCCCGTGCACGGCGTGCTCGCTCTGCTCGCGACGGCCCTGCTGCACGCGGCTGCCGCGACCCCGGCGGGCGCGGCCCCACCGCGGCGGCCGGACGTCCTGTTCATCGCGGTCGATGACCTGAACGACTACATCTCGCCGCTCGACAACCATCCCGGCGTCAAGACGCCGCACCTCGAACGGCTCGCCCGGCGCTCGGTCACGTTCGCCAACGCCCACTGCGCGGCGCCCGCCTGCCATCCCTCCCGGGTCGCGGTGATGACCGGGGTGCATCCCGTGCGGTCGGGCCTGTACCTGAACCTCTTCGGCGCGCACGGGCCCCGCTGGCGCGACGAGTCGCCGGTGCTGCGCGACGCGGTCGTGCTCTCGCGGCATTTCCGCGACCACGGTTACCGGGCCGCGGGAGGCGGAAAAATTTTCCACGCGCTGCAGTGGACGCCGGGCGACTCGCAGAACGATCCGGCGGCCTGGGACGCCTACTTCCGCGACCCGCTTGACCCGATCGCCGCCGACTGGCCGCGGCCGCGCCTGCGATCCGACGTCGAGGAAGGCCTGACTCCCGGGCGCCCGCTCGGCGAACGCCGGCTCTTCGGCGCCGCCCCGCTCGACGTGACGGATGAGGAGACCGGAGACCACAAGGTGGTCGACTGGGCCCTCGGCGAGTTAGCGCGGCCGGCGGACCAGCCGCTGTTTCTCGCGGTGGGACTTTTCCGGCCGCACATCCCCTGGGAGGTGCCGCCGAAGTGGTTCGAGCTGCATCCCCTCAAGGATGTGAAGCTGCCGGAACACCGCCCGGACGACCTCGGCGACGCGCGGGATCACGGCCGGCGCGACTGGCATCGCTGGGTGGTGGAGAACGGACTCTGGGAGAAATTCGTCCAGGGCTACCTCGCGAGCGTGAGCTACGTGGACCATCAGATCGGCCGGCTGCTCGACGGCCTCGACGCGTCACCGCGGCGCGACCACACGATCATCGTGCTGTGGAGCGACCACGGCTTCCACCTCGGCGAGAAACAGAACTGGGAGAAATTCGCGCTCTGGGACCAGACCACCCGCGTGCCCTGTTTCATCCGCGCGCCGGGCGTGAGCCGCGACGGAGCCAAGACCCGCGCGCCGGTCACGTTGACCGACCTCTACCCGACGCTGTGCGAACTCGCGGGACTGCCGGTACCGCCGCAATGCGACGGCCTCTCGCTGGTGCCCCAGCTGCGTGATCCGGCAGCCCCGCGCGACCGGCCCGCCCTCACTTCCTACGTTTTCCGCGGCGATCCCGCACCCTCGCACGCGGTGGCCGACACCCGCCACCGGCTGATCCGCCACGCCAACGGTTTCGAGGAGCTCTACGATCTCGCGCTTGATCCGCATGAATTCACCAACCGCGCGAACGACCCGGCCCTCGCGGAGGTGAAGGCCCGTCTCACGCGGGACCTGCCCGCGAACGCCGCCGCGAGCGTCGGCATCCCCGCCGGTTCACCCCTGAATCTCCGCAAGACCCCGGGCAAGAAGGCCAAAGCGGGCCGCTGAAGCGGATGTCAGGCGGCCAGGATTTCCCCGGCCCAATCGGAGGTTGCTAGGCCTTTGGAAAACGGTCATCCGTTTTCCAAGTCACCCCGACTGCAGCCGGCTCCGGTTGCTTCACCCCCAAGATCCCCAAGGCATCCCCATGCAAAACACCCGCCCGTATTCCGTGGGCGTGATCCAGGCCACCCGGTCCTGCTTCCACGCCCTTCTTCATCGCGGCGCCGCGGCGCTCGTCGCCCTCGCGCTGCTCGCGATCCTGCCGGCGCCGGCTTCGGCGCAGAGCAACACCGCCGGCGCCCTCGTCGGCAAAGCCAAGGCCGGCTCTCTCGTGACGGCCGAACAGGTCGGCACCGGAGCCAAGCGCTCGGTGGCCGCGGAAGCCGACGGCACGTTCCGCATCGGCGCTCTGCCGACCGGCACCTACAAGGTCACGTACACCGACGCTTCCGGGAAATCCCGCACCGAGCCGGCCGACGTGAGCCTCGGCACGAGCACCGAAGTGGGTGGCGACGTGGTGCGCATCGACAAGTACGTGGTCTCCGCCGGCTCCATCAACCCCGTCGACTTCCGCAGCACCGAGGCCGTGACGGTGCTGAATGAGAAGCAGATCGCGTTGCTGCCGGTCGCGCGCGATCCGCAGGCGATCGCCCTGCTCGCCCCCGGCACCGCCCAGGGCGTGAGCGCGTTCGGCAATCTCGTTTCCTTCGGCGGCGCCTCCGTGGCCGAGAACGCCTACTTCGTGAACGGGTTCAACATCAGTAATTTCCGCAACGGGCTGGACCCCGCTTCGGTCCCCTTCGAGCTCTACAACGACTTCGAGATCAAGACCGGCGCCTATTCCGCGGAGTTCGGCCGCTCAACCGGCGGCGTGATCAACACGACCACCAAAAGCGGCTCCAACGAGTACAAGGCCGGGGCGAACTTCTACTACTCACCCGACGCCGGCCGGTGGAACTCGCCCGACGTCTGGTACGTGAACGACGCCGGCGCGAGCACCCCTTACATCTACAACAAGCGCGACTACGCCGAGTCGTGGCAGGCCAACGCCTACGCGAGCGGCCCGCTCTGGAAGAACCGGGTGTTCTTCTACGGCCTCTACCAGCTGCGCGACGCGACGCGCGAGGATGTCACCACCGAGGGCACGCGTTTCTCCCGCTCCTACTCCAGCGACCCGTTCTGGGGCGCCAAGATCGACATCCTGCCCTTCGACGGCCACCGCCTCGAGTACACCGGCTTCCGCGACGAGCGCCGCAGCACCGGCGAGAGCATGAACTACACGATGGCCACCGGCGCCATCAGCGGCACGCCCTCGATCTCCTACGCCGACCGCGGCGGCACGACCCACATCGGCCGCTACACCGGCATCTTCTTCGAGAAGCTCACGCTCTCCGCGATGTACGGCACGAGCACCCAGAACCGCACCAGCTCGGGCACCGATGACGCCGTGCCCTTCATCTACGACGGCCGTTCCGGCAGCCTCGTTTACGTGCAAGGCAACCCCAACCTCACGGTTTCCACCGCAAGCGACGAGCGTAAGGCCATGCGCTTCGACGCCGAGTTCCCCTTCACCTTCCTCGGCTCCCACCGCATCCGGGCCGGCATCGACGGCGAGGACAACCTCTCCAAGGACAACACCAAGTACTCCGGGGATCTCTACTACCGCTACTACGCGATCCCGGCCAGCCGCACCATCAACGGTGCCCCCGTGCCCGCCGGCGCCACCGCCGCGGTGCGCACCCGCATCTACCGCAACGGCGGCTCTTTCCAGGTGAAATCCAACGCGTGGTACGCCGAGGACAACTGGACCACCATGGGCAACCGCCTGGTCATGCGCCTCGGCCTCCGCGGCGAGTCGTTCGAGAACCTCGACGCCCAGGACAAGGTCTTCATCAAGGTCACCAACCAGCTCGCCCCGCGCCTCGGCGCCTCCTTCGACCTCGGCGGCGACCAGAAGACCAAGCTCTTCGCGAACTGGGGCCGCTACCATCTGCCCGTCGCCTCCAACACCAACGTGCGCCTGGCCGGCGGCGAGTTCTTCACCGAGAAGTACAACGTCCTCACCTCCGCCGACGCCGGCGGCAAGAACCCCGTCCTCGGCGCCCAGATCGGCAACCTGACCACCTACTCCGACGGTTCGGTCAAAGACCGCCGCGAGATCGTCGACATGGAAGTCCGCCCGATGTACCAGGACGAGATCGCGCTCGGCATGCAGCGCGCGATGAGCAAGAACCTCTCGGTCGGTGCCCGCTATGTGAACCGCATGCTGGAAGGCACGGCGATGGACGACCTGATCGTCGACCACGCGCTCACCGCCTGGGCCAAGACCAACGGCTTCCCGCGGTTCGACGCCAGCGGCGTGCACGCCTACGTGCTCGCCAATCCCGGCCAGCCGATCCGCATGTACTGGGACTTCAACGGCAACGGCACCCTCGACTCCAACGAGCAGGCGCTGCTGACGCCGCAGCAACTGCAGTACCCGTCGGCCGTCCGCAAATACCACGCCGTCGAGCTCTTCGCCGAGCGCATGTGGGATGGCAAGTGGTCGGGCCAGATCTCGTACACCTGGGCCCATTCCTACGGCAATTACGAGGGCTGGGTACTCTCGGACAACGGCCAGGCCGACGCCGGCATCACGCAGATGTTCGATTCGCCGCTCCTCACCCGGAACACCTACGGGAACCTGCCGAACGACCGCCGGCACCAGATCAAGGCCTTCGGCGCCGTGGCCCTCACCAGGGACCTCACCCTCGGGCTCAACCAGTATGTCTCCTCCGGCCGCCCCAAGAACCGGATCGGCACCGCGATCGACGCCATCGCCGGCAACTACGGCTCCGCCTACCTGCTCGAGCCCCGCGGCTCGCTCGGCACCACCGACTCCATCTGGCGGACGGACGTGGCCCTCACCTACCGCCCGAAGTGGTGGTCGAAGGCCCGTAGCCTCACATTCCAGCTCGATGTCTTCAACCTGTTCAACCGCCGCGGCGTGACCGAGGTGTTTGAGAACGCGGAGAACGCCGCCGGCGGCATCGAGCGCAAGTACGGCCTGCCCACCTCCTGGCAGCCGTCGCGCTCCACGCGCCTCGCGGTCGGGATCGAGTTCTGATCCCGGCCCCGGAGCCCCGGTATCCGACCCCCGCCTCACCGCGGGGGTCTTTTTTTGCCGCGGCGCGGAGCCCACTACGGCCACGAGGAGAAACGCTTGCGCGCTCCTCCTCGCGAAAACACAAAACTCCCCGCCGCGAGAAGGGGCTGATCCCGTCCGCGGCCACCCCACCATGAGCCACCCCGTCCGCCGGTCCGCCGGCCTCCTGCGCCTTTTCGTTGCCACGTTTCTCGCCGGCGCGGCGATCCTGGTTTCCGCGAAAGCCCAGCCCGCCGCCGACGGCATCATCACCGGCCGCGTGCTCGGCGAGACGAGCGGTCAGTACCTCAACAACGCCCGCCTCGCGGTGCGCGGCACCGGCCTCGTGGCCTTCACCGACGAAACGGGCTCTTTCCGCCTCGATGGCGTGCCGCGCGACGCCGTCACACTCGACGTCTTTTACACGGGCACCGAGCCCGCGCAGATGATGGTCGACCTGCGCGCCAGCCGCACCGCCGAACGGGAGATCCGCCTCGCCGGCGCGGGACGCGCCGCCGGCGACCGTGGTGTCGTGAAGCTCGAGTCGCTCGTCATTTCCGCCTCGCGCGAGATGGACGGCGCGGCGCTCGCGATCAACGAGCAGCGCTTCGCGGCAAACATCGTCAACGTGGTGGCGGCCGACGAATTCGGCATCGTGCCCGACGGCAACATCGGCGAGTTCCTGAAGATGCTGCCAGGGATCACGATGGATTACCGCGGCGGCGATCCGCGCGAAATCTCGATGAACGGCGTCCCTTCGGCCTACGTGCCGGTGACGATCGGCGGCTTCAGCCTGGCGACCTCGGAAGTCTCGGGCACGGGCCGCAACGTCGAGCTGAACGCGGTCTCGATCAACAACATGTCCCGCGTGGAGGCGGTGCATTCACCCACCCCGGAGTCACCCGGCTCCGCGCTGGCCGGCTCGGTGAACATGGTGCCGCGCAGCGCGTTCGAGCGGGCGCGGCCGCAGTTCAACGGCAGCGTGTACCTCGCGATGCGCGACAGCACGAGGGAGCTCCACCGCACGCCGGGCCCGCAGAAGGATCCGACCCACAAGGTGCGACCGGGCTTCGAGTTCTCCTGGGTGGTACCGGTCAACAAACGCTTCGGCTTCACCGTCTCCGGCGGCGCCTCGACGCTGTACACCGAGGGGCCCCTGCTCACCAACACCTGGCGGGGCGCCGGCGCGGCCACCAACGGCGGCACGCTGCCCGACACCACCCCCGACAAGCCGTACCTCAGCGACTTCCTCGTCCGCACCGAGTCGAAGATCGCCGACCGCTCCTCCTTCGCCACCACGCTCGACTACCGCCTCGGCGCCGCGAGCCGCCTCTCGTTCTCATTCCAGCACGGCACGTTCCACACCAACTTCAACCAGCGCTCCCTCACCTTCACCGTGAACCGCGTGCTGCCGGGTGATTTCTCGCCGACCTTCACCCGCGGCTTTGCCGGCGCCGGCGAGGTGCGGATCTCCAACGGCGGCAACCACCGTTACAGCCGCACCACCATGCCGACGCTGTCGTTCCGTCACGACGGGCCAGTGTGGCGCGCGGAGGCCGGCCTCGGCGTGTCCGAGGCGCAGAACCGCTTCCGCAACATCGACCAGGACCGCTTCGCCTCGACCCTCGCCCGCCGCACGGGCGTGACGGTCTCCTTCGCCGACATCTTCTACCTGCGCCCGAACCGCATCACTGTGACCGACGGCGCGACCGGCGCGCCGGTGAACCCCTACGACATCAACACCTACGCGCTCAGCACTGCCGGGGCCTCGCCGCAGACCTCGCGCAACGTGCAGCAGACGGCCTTCGCCAACCTCCGCCGCTCGTTCGGAGGCGCGCTGCCGCTCACGCTCAAGGCGGGTCTCGATGTGCGCCGCTCCCGCAGCGACAACCGCACCGTCAACTACTCGTACAATTTCGTCGGCCCCGACGGCCGCGCGAGCACCACTCCGGTCGGGAGCGACGACGGCGCGGGCGCCGTTTACGACCCCCATTTTTCCCAGCGCGCCGGCTTGTTCGGCATCCCGCGCGTGCAGTGGGTGAGCAACGAGGCGGTGCTGGACCTGTTCCGGGCCCGTCCGGCTCACTTCACCGGCGACGACAACACCGTCTACCGCTCGGGCATCAACAACTCGAAGCTCTCGCGGGAGACGATCTCCGCCGCCTATCTTCGCGGCGACCTCGCGTTCCTCGACCGCCGCCTGAAGCTCACCGGCGGTGTCCGCGCCGAGCAGACCAACATCGAGGCCCGCGGCCCGCTGAACGATCCCACCCGTAATTACCAGCGCGACACCTCGGGCCGGGTCATCCTCGGCGCCAACGGCCGCCCCGCGCCGATCACTTCGGACCCGCTCGGCATCGCGCGGCTCACCCTCATCGACCGTGGGGCCCGGGTGCAGAAGGAGTACCTGCGCTGGTTCCCCAGCATCAACGCGAGCTACGAGCTCCGCGAGAACCTGATCGCGCGCGCGTCGTGGTACACCTCGGTCGGCCGGCCCAATTTCAACCAGTACTCGGGCGGCATCACCCTTCCCGATCTCGAGGCGCCGCCGAGCGTCTCGAACCGCATCTCGGTCAACAACGCCGGCATCAAGGCATGGAGCGCGCGCACCACGAAGGTCAGCCTCGAGCGGTATTTCGAGCGCGTCGGCCTCCTTTCCGTGGGCGCGTTCCGCCGCGACTTCGCGAACTTCTTCGGCACGACGACCTTCGACGCCACGCCGGAGTTCCTGTCGCTGTACGGGCTCGACCCGGTGCTCTACGACGCGTTCGAGGTCTCGACGCAGTACAATCTCACCTCCCGCGTGCGCGCCGAGGGTTTCGACGTGAACTACCGCCAGGCCCTCACGTTCCTGCCGCGCTGGGCGCGGGGGGTGCAGGTCTTCGCCAACGGCAGTTCGCAACGCATGATCGGGACGGGCTCGGGCAACTTCACGGGATACTACCCCAAGAGCGGCAACTGGGGCGTGAGCGTGAGCCGCGAGACCTGGAACGCGCGCCTCAACTGGAACTACCTCGGTCGCCAGCGCCGCGGCGCCGTGAGCGGCCGCAGCATCGAGCCCGGCACCTTCACCTGGGGCCAGAAGCGCTCGTACATCGACCTCACCGGCGAGTACTCCGTCCGCCGCAACTTCTCCGTGTTCGCCAATCTCCGGAACGTGAACGACCCGACCGACGACGTGGAGATCACCGGGCCCAACACCCCGACCGAGGCCCAGTTCCGCCAGCGCGCGGAGTTCGGCTCCCTCTGGACCTTCGGGATCAAGGGCACGTTCTGAGCCGGGACGGCGCCGGGAAAGGGCAACCACGGATGGACACGGATAAACACGGAGGCGGAGCCGGGCCCGATCCGGGAATCAGGGACAACCCCTTCGTTTATCCGCGCCATCCGCGAAATCCGCGGTGAAAAGTCCGGGGACTTCAGAACCGACTTCGGCCGTCCAGCCCACGACATGGTCCTGGGTCGGCGACCCCGGCTACACCAAGCCCGGCTTGTCCGTGTCCATCTGTGTTTATCCGTGGTTGAACCCTCGTGAAGCTGTTCGGCAACGCCTTAAGATGCCATGGACGGTTAGCCCGAACGACACCTCGGTTGCGGCGGATCCGCGCTGTGCTCATTGGTGTGCGTCCGCCGTTACCCTCGCGCGGAGCGGTGCGAAGGCGCCTCAGGACTCAAAGGCTGGTGACGGCAAACGACGCTTCGGTTTCGGCGGCGTCGCGCTGGGCCCATCCGTGGTCGGCCTTCGCCTCCTCGCCGTCGCGCTTTTCATTTCCGCCGGCGTCACGCTTTCGTGCGGCGGTGAGGCACGGCCGGAGAAGAAGCTCCCGCTGCCGGGCGAGGCGTGGCGGATCGACGGCCACACCGCGTTCCTCATCCCCGCCGCGGAGCCGCCGCCCGCAGGCCGGCCGAAGCCGTGGGTCTGGTACGCGCCGACGCTGCCTCCCTACCCGGGCGAAGCGGAACGCTGGATGTTTGACCGCTTCACCCGCGCCGGCGTCGCCATCGCCGGCATCGACGTCGGGGAATCCTACGGCAGCCCCTCGGGTCGCGCCGGTTTCTCGGCCCTTTATGCCGAGCTCACCAACCACCGCGGCTACTCCTCGCAGCCGGTGCTGCTCGGTCGCAGCCGCGGTGGACTCCAGTTGATCAACTGGGCGGCCGATCATCCCGCGCAGGTCGCGGCCTTCGCCGGCATCTACCCGGTGTGCAACCTCGCCAGCTACCCGGGCCTCGCGAAGGCCGCCCCCGCCTACGGGCTGACGTTGGAAAAACTCACGGCCGGGCTCAGCCTTCACAATCCCATCGACCGTCTCGCTCCACTCGCCGCGGCCCGCATCCCGCTCTTCGCGATCCACGGCGACGTTGATCGGCTCGTGCCCCTCGAGGCCAACTCCGGCTTGCTGCGCGAGCGCTACACCGCCCTCGGCGGAACGATGAAGCTGGTCGTCCCGCCGGGACAGGGCCACTCGATGTGGACCGGCTTCTTTCAAAGCGAGGAACTCGTCGCCTTTGTCCTGCACCACGCCTTTCCCTCCCCAACCCCATGACCCCGCTGCTCCGTCTGCTCATCCTTCCGCTTGCCCTCGCCGTCTTCGCACCGGTCCATCGCGCCGCCGAAACACCCGCCGCAGTGTCCGGCCGCGTGCAGAACGCCGTCACCGGCCAGTACCTGCCCAACGCCCGCGTCACCCTCCGCGGCACCGACCGCGTCGCATTCACCGACGACGCCGGCATCTTCCGGCTCACCGGCTTGGCCCCCGGCGCGGTGACGCTCGAGGTCTTCTACACGGGACTCGATCCGCAGGAACTGAAACTGGACCTCGCGCCCGGCTCGACCGTGACCCGCGAGGTCGCGCTGACGAACGTCGCCCGTTACGGCCGCGACACCGCCGCGGTGCGGCTCGACTCGTTCGTGGTCGCCACGTCGCGCGACACCGAGGGCGAGGCGCTCGCGACCAACGAGCAGCGCTTCGCGCCCAACCTCAAGGCGGTGATCTCGACCGACTCCTTCGGCGACATGGCCGAGGGCAACGTCGGCGAGTTCCTCAAGTTCCTGCCGGGCATCACGGGCGATCACGATGACGCGCAGATCAACACCGTCTCCCTGCGCGGGTTTTCCACGAACCTCACCACCGTGCTCGCCGACGGCGCGCAGCTCGCCAACGCCAACTTCAACGGCAACTCGCGCACCTTCCAGTTCTCGCAGCTCGCGATCAACAACGTCTCCCGCATCGAGGTTGCGAAGGTCCCCACCCCCGCGACCCCCGCCGACTCGGTCTCGGGCTCGATCAACATGGTGAGCAAGAGTGCGTTCGAGCGCAGCCGCGCCGAGTTCCGCTACCGCCTCTATGCGGCGGGCAACGGCGACTACCCCACGCTTTCGCCCCAGCCGCACTCCTACGAGCGTCGCCAGCGCAAGGTGATGCCCGGGATCGATTTCGACGCCACGCTTCCCGTGAGCCGCGACTTCGGCGTCGTCGTCACCGGCAGCCGCTCGCTGTCCGCCGGCGAGGAGGACCACTCCACGCTCACCTACAACGCCGCCGGCACCTCCACCGGCGCCTCGGCATCGCGGCCCTACCTCCAGCAATACGGGGTCAACGACGGTTCGAAGGACATCACCCGCAACTCGCTCAGCGTGAAGGCCGACTGGCGCCCCACGCCCAACGGGGTGCTCTCCGCCAACGCCATGATCAACCAGTACCAGGCTTACTGGGGCCACCAGAGCATGGACTTCAACGCCGGCACCAACGGCACGCCGGCCATCGCGGCCAACCTCGGCGGTGTGCCGCTCGCGTTCGGGCCCGACTTCACCTCCGGCGCCACCGGGCGCGGCGCCGTGACCCTCGGGAGCGGCAACTTCATGACGCGCTACGAGGAGGTGCGGGCCGCCGGCCTGAGGTACCGTTTCGACAACGGCGCATGGCGCATCGACTCCAGCCTCACGCTTTCCGTATCCTCCAATGCCTTCCGCAGCACCGACGAGGGCAACTTCGCCGGGATGAACGTCACCCTCGTGCCGGCGGTGCGGATCGTGATGACGGGCATCACCGACATCCAGCCGGCCTCGATCAAGGCCTTCGACAACAACGGGCGCGAGGTCGACCTCTACGACATCGGCAATTATCGGGTGAACAACGCGACGGCGCTGTCGCGTGACGTCTCCGAGGACATGCGCGCCGCCGATCTCAACGTGCGCCGCCGCATCGGGTTCCTGCCGTTCCCCGCCTCGGTGCAGGCCGGCGGGCTCATCCGCCGCCAGACACGCGACAGCCGAAAGGAGAGCGCGACCTATACCCACAACGGCGTGAATGGGAATCTCGCGGCGGCGCCCTACCGCAACGAGGTCTACACCGGCCGCAATTCGCACTTCGGCCTGCCGGGACTGGTGCCGCCGTGGACGTCGAAACACCGCGCCTACGCGGCCTGGCGCCAAAACCCCTCGCTCTTCACCACGACCCCGGCGCAAGCGGTCGCGGCCGAGCAATTCCACATCACCAACTCCGAGTGGATCCAGGAGACCGTGGGAGCGTCTTACGCGCAGACCGAATTCCGGCTCTTCTCCAACCGGCTCAACGTGTTGACCGGCGTGCGCTGGGAACACACCCACGACGAGGGCGTCGGCCCCGTCTTCGAGCCCGGCAATGTCTTCGTGCGCCGGGCCGACGGCACCTTCGCCCGCGATGCGCGCGGCCAGCGGATCCGGCGGCCCGAGGCCGGCGCGGTGGGATCGATGGAGGAACTGCGACTCACCCGCGAGGAGCGCGGTTACCGCGCCGAAAGATCCTACGCCGGCTTCTACCCCAGCCTGCACCTCACTTGGAACCTCACGGAAAACCTGCAGGCCCGCGCCGCCTACGCCCGCACCTACGGCCGGCCCGACTTCAGCGAGATCATCCCCAACTCGACCATCAGCGAACGCGACCTGGACGAGACGCAGCTTGGCGACCCCAACGTGATCCGCGGCACGATCGACATCCGCAACACCGGCCTCAGGCCGTGGACGGCCGACAACTACGATTTGTCGCTCGAGTACTACACCGCGCAGGGCGGCATGTTCACCGCCGGCGCCTTCACCAAGGAGATCCGGGATTTCTTCGCCAACGACGTGCGCGTCGCGACCGCCGCCGACCTCGAGGCGCTCGGGCTCGAGGCGCAGTACGTCGGCTGGCAACTCTCGACGAAGTATAACTCGGGCGCGGCCCGGGTGCGCGGGGCGGAATTCAGCGCGCGCCACCCGCTCGGGGTGCTCGGCGCGTGGGGCAAACCGTTCACCGTTTTCTTCAACGCGACCCGCCTCGAGCTCAGCGGCGACCGGCAGGCTGATTTCTCCGGCTTCATCCCGTGGAACATGAACTGGGGCGTCACCTTCTCCCGCCGCCCGTTCACCCTCAACGCCAAGTGGAACCACCGCGGCGAACAGAAGCTCGCTGCGCAGCCGGCGTTCGGCGCCGACGCCTTCAATTACACCGCCGCCCGCACCACGCTGGACCTCGGCGCCGACGTGCAGGTGAGCCGACGGCTGTCCCTGAACGCCAACATCCGCAACCTGTTCAACGCCTACCTCTCCAGCACGCGCTACGGCTCGCTGACCCCAGCGTACGCGATCCCGCGCCAGCACCGTCACTTCGGCGTGTACGTTTCCGTCGGCCTGAAGGGCACGTTCTGACCCGCCCGCCGCCTTCCCTTAGCCATGAAAAACACCGCCCGCCTCGCCGCCCTGCTGCTCGCCCTCGCCGCCCCCGCCGTCTCCGCGGCCGAGAAGAGCAGCTTCAAGTACCCGCCTTCGTTCAACGGCGCCCGCACCGAGGTCTACAAGACCGTCGGCGACGTGAAGCTCACCCTCAGCATCTTCGAGCCGGCGTCAGGCCCCAAGTCGGGTCGCCCCGCCATCGTGTTCTTCTTCGGCGGCGGCTGGTCCAGCGGGTCGCCCGCCCAGTTCGAGCAGCAATGCCGCCACCTCGCCGAACGGGGCATGGTCGCCATCACCGCCGATTACCGCGTGGCCTCGCGGCATCAGGTGAAACCCGTCGCCTGCGTCGCCGACGCGAAGTCGGCGATGCGCTGGGTGCGCGCCAACGCCACGCGGCTGGGCATCGACCCGCGCCGCATCGCGGCCGGCGGCGGCTCCGCCGGCGGCCATCTCGCCGCCGCCACCGCCACGCTGCCCGGTCTCGACGAACCGGGCGAGGACACCCGCGTGAGCGCCGTGCCCGACGCCGCCGTGCTGTTCAACCCCGCCCTCGTGCTGGCGCCGATGGAAGGCCTCGCGCTCGAGGGCTTCGGCACCCGCGTGCCGGAAGAGCGGCTCGGCACCAAGCCCGAGAACCTGTCCCCCGCCCACCACGTGAAGCGCGGCGCGCCGCCGACGATTATCTTCCATGGCACGGCCGACACCACCGTGCCCTTCGCCACAGCCGAGGCCTTCGCGCGCGTGATGAAGGCCGCCGGCAACCGCTGCGAACTCGTCGCCTACGACGGCCAGCCGCACGGCTTCTTCAACTTCGGCCGCCAGGGCGGCAAATACCCCGAGACCCTCGCCGCCACGGACGCGTTCCTCGTGTCACTCGGCTGGCTCCCGGCGAAGTGAGGCATCGCGGAAAAATTGTGGTAATGCGCACCCACCGCCGGCCTTCACGACCTTCCCGGCCTTCCTGCTAGAATCCGCCCGTTTGCTCCGGTCAGTCGGACCCGCTGAAAGCCTCCCGGGTTTTATCCGCGCCATCGGCGAAAACCGCGGTTAAAACGCGGAGCGGATCGGGAGAGCCTTCGGCCGTCGCAGATCCAAAATGGGTCCGCGGCTGGCAGCCGCGGCTACAGCAACCCATGGCCTCCTTATCCATCCGTGGTTACTCACCCGCGAAGCGCTTCGGGAGCGCATTACGACCTTTCGGCCTGGCTCTCCGCACGTTCCGCGTCCCCGGGTTGGGACTAGTTCCGGCGCGGCGTGACGCGCGTCAGTACGTGAGCTTCACGCCCATCGCGTAGAGCGTGCCCTGCTTCTGGGCGTTGTACTTCAAGCCGCCCTCACGCACGAACGTCTGGGCGAACTCGTTGGTGAGGTTCATCACCTCGAGATACAGCTCCGCGCGGCGGTTGATCCGGTACTGGCCCTTGAAATCGACGATCAGACGGGGGTCGCTGTAGACCGCCGCGTTGCCCTCACCGCTCCGGTAATAGCGGTCGTTCCAGTTCGCCAGCAGGCGCAGTTGTGCGCCGAAACCCACGTAGGACAGACCGGCGTTGGCCGCGCGCGGCCGCTGGTTGGCGATGCGATTCTGCACGACGAGGCCTCCGAAGTCGCCCTCCGCCTGGGTGTACGTGAAGTTGGCGAAGGAGCCGAAGCCGCGCCAGTACCCGGGCAGGAACGTGTACTGCTGCTGGTAGCTCACCTCGACGCCGCGGATCCGCGCGCTCCCGACGTTGCGGGTCTGCCGCAGGGTGTAGCCCGCGAACTGGCCTTCGAAGCCATTGTCCTCCCCGGTCGCGACGATGCCGTCGATCGACCGCGTGTAATTCGTGATCTGCTTCAGGAAAGCGCTCACCTCGACCAGCCCGACCGGCTCGAAATACCGCTGCACCGCGGCCTCGAAGTTGTCCGAGGTGTAGGGCCGCAGGTCCGGGTTGCCGGTGGTGATCAGACGCGAGTCGTCGTTGACGTTCGTCGTCGGCAGCAGGCTGGCGACGGGCGGACGCGTGATCGACTTGTTGTAGCTTACGCGCAGCTGCAGGCGCGGTTGCGGTTCCGCGACGACGTGCACCCCGGGGAACACATTCGCATAGTCGCCTCCCGTCGTGAACTTGCCCGCCGCGAACTGCGCCGCCGCGCGGGCGGCGTTCTGCGCCGGCGGCAGCGAGGTCACCGAGGTCGTGCCGCCCGAAGCCGAAGTCTTGCGACGGTACGCGCGCCCCTCGTTTTCCGTCCGCTCCACGCGCAGGCCGGCGAGCACCCGCACCGGCCCGAATCTCACGCCGCCCTGGCCGTAGGCGGCCCCGATCGTCTCGATGAAGCTCGCGTCGCCCTGCAACGAACTCGTCACGCTGTTGTAGGCGTCGGCCGCGCTTTGCGTCCAGAGATCCGTCCGCGTCGTGATGTCGCCCGGTCCGCCGGCACCGGGCGCGAGCAGGAAAGGAAACGGCCCGTAGTTGCCGGACGCCTGGACGAACTGCGCCCCGAGGAACGGACCGATGCCGCGCGGTCCGTTGTAGGTGTAGTTCTGGACGTCGGTGTTCTGGCTGCGCCAGTCGCGTTCCCAACGCGCGCCCACCTTCCAGTGGGCGGGCAACGCGGTCGCGAGGTTGCGCCGGAAGTCGAGCCGCAGGCCGGCCCGCTCGTTGGGGGCGCGGTAGCTGCGCCGGATGTAGGCGCGCGGCGTGTAATTCGCCGGGTCGTAGATCGAGGGTCCCGAAGTCTGGCGAAACGCCGGGTACCAGGCGGGCTGGCCGCGGCGGTCGATCTCCCAGCCGATGCCGGAGACGTTGGCCGTGAGGTCGGCGTTGATGGGATACCAGGTGGTCGCGCGCGAGTAGTTGGCGTCGACGTTCAGCAAGCCGGCTCCGCCCGCGAGGCGGTGCTCGAGACCGCCCGACACCGCGTAGGTGGACGCCTTCTTCCGCGACTGGCCCGAGAAAACCTCGGAGACCGAACCCGTGATGGGCAGCGCCCGCTGGAAATCGTAGGTGCTACCCGCCTCGAAACTCGCCGCCGCCGCGGTGGTCGACGTCGATTGGCGGTAGATTTTCGAGGTCTCCGGCGTGACATTCAGGTTCAGGGTGTTGCGCCAGTAGAGGGCGGTGCGCTCGCCCAGCTTGTAGTCGAGATTGAGCCCCACGTTCTGCTTGTGTGTCGGCGCGTACGTCTCGCCCGAGCCGATCGCGCGGAGCAGCGGCGTCGACAGACCGTTGGTCGCGGTCGGCAGCACATGCCCCGCGCCCGCGGCCGCCGCCCCGATGCCGCCCACCGCGTCGGTGAGCGTGGGCGCCGAACGGTGGCTCACATTGAACGCCACCCCCAGGTTGCGGCTCCCGCCGAACGCGCCGAGCACGTCGGAGTAGTTAAGGGTGACGAGGTCGAGGCGCGCAGGGTCCCTCGAGGGGCTCCGGCTCTCGTACAGATCGGTCCACCTCGTGCCGAAGGTGAGATCCACGCGGCGCCCGCGCCGGTCGAAACCGCGACGCGAGACCAGGTTGAGGTAGCCGGCGATCGCGTTGGCGGGCATGTCGGGCGTCGGCGCCCGCACGATCTCCGCCGTCTCGATGTTGCCGGTGTCGAGCGCCGTGAGCTGGAAGTCCCGGCTCGACGAGGTGCCGACCGAGGAGGCGAGGTTGTTACCGTCCGTCATGAGCGAGATGAAGCTCGTGCCCATCCCGCGCAGGAAGATCTCCACCGCCTCGCCTGAGGTGTAGTTCACCGCCACGCCGGGCAGGCGCATCAGCAGTTCGCCGGGATTGGCCGCGGGGTTGCCGAAGGAATCCGCCGCCGCGACCGTCTTGGCGTTATCCGCCTGGCTTTGCCGCTGGATGGCGAGCGCCTGGCCCTCGCGCAGACCGCTCACCGTGAATTTCTCCAGCCGGTAGATGACCGCGGTCAACGCCGCGTCGACGCGCATCTGGCCGCCGGCGGGCACCTCGACCGGGCGACGCCACGTCTCAAGTCCGGCGAAGGAGACCACCAGCGTCGCCGGACCCGCGGCGGCGGGCAGCGCGAAGGATCCGTCGCGTTCGCTCTCCGTCTCGGCCGGAGCGCCCTCGATCCGCACCCGCGCGCCGGCCAGCAGGTCACCGGTCGCCTCGTTGGTGACGATCCCCGTCACGACGCCGCGCGGCTCGGCGGCAGAAAGCGGGGCGCAGGAGAACCAGACGGCAAGCAGGACGCGTGAAAGCGGGTTCGCGGGAGACATGGGGAAGGAGGGCTTTCGAGCACACGCCGAACCGGGCTCGCGACAAACCGATTCCGCAGCCGGAGGGAAGCCCGCGCGGTTGCCCCCGGCACCACGGTCACGCACGCTCCGTCCATGCCTCGCCCCGCCGCCTCCCGAATGGTCTTCCACAACGGCATCGTCGTTCTGCCCGACCGCGTGCTGGAAAACGCGTTCGTCGAATGCGCCGGCGGCCGGATCCGCCGCATCGGCCGCGGCCGGCCGCCCAGGGGCGGTGAACTCGTCGACGCGCGCGGCGGCTATATCACGCCGGGGTTCGTCGACATCCACGTCCACGGCGGAGACGGCGCGGACTTCATGGACGGCGACCCGGCGGCGGTGCGGACCGCCTGCCGGGCGCACGCGCGCCACGGCACGACCACGATTTTCCCCACGACCACGACGGGAGCCCCGGCGCGGATCACCGCGATGCTGCGCGCGTGCGCGGAAGTGAAGCAGGCCGGGTCGACCGCCGACGGCGCGCGGATCGAGGGGGTGCACTTCTACGGTCCGTACTTCGCGCCCGACAAGGTGGGCTGCCATCCGGCGGAGGGGCGACGTGATCCCGACGCACGCGAATACCGGCGGCACTTCGCCACCGGCGTCATCCGCATCGCGACCTGCGCGGCGGAGCTGCCCGGCGCGGAGGCTTTTTACCGCGCGGCCCGGCGACTCGGCTGCCTCGTGACCTGCGGCCATTCCAACGCCACCTGGGCCGAGATGGATCGGGCGTTCCGCGCCGGCATGCGGCACGTCGACCACTTCTGGTGTGCGATGAGCTCGGTGGCGTCGCTGCGCCAGCGCTGCGGCACGCCCATGCAGGCGAGCATGGAGCAATTCGTGCTCGCGCGGCCGGAGATGAGCACCGAGGTGATCGCCGACGGGCATCATCTCTCGTCCGAACTCCTCGAATTCGCCTGGCGCCAGCTCGGCCCGCGCCGGCTCTGCCTCGTGACCGACGCCAACCGCGCCCTCGACCAGCCGCCGGGCCGCTACCGCTTCGGCTGCGCCGAGGACGGGGAGTGGATCGAGAGCGACGGCAAGGTCGGATTCGTGCCCGGGGGCGGCGCGCTCGCCAGCTCCGTGGTGGGCCTCGACACCATGGTGCGCAACATGGCGAGGCTGACGCCGGCCCCGCTCGCCGACGTGGTGCGCATGGCGAGCCTCACGCCGGCGGAACGCGCCGGCATCGCCGCGGAGACCGGCAGTCTGGAGAAGGGAAAACGCGCCGACCTCCTGGTGCTCGACCGCCGGCTGCGCGTGCGGCGGGTGTTTATCGGCGGCGCGGAGTTCGCCGGCTGAGCTCGCCGGGGCATTTGCCGGAAGAGGAGCCCCTCGCATCATATCGGCCATGATACCCGTGCCCCGCGGACGCCTCATCCCCGGCTCCCACCTGCCGCTGTTTCTGCTGCTACTCGCCACCACGGTGCGCATGGAAGCGGATCCGCGTGCCGGGCTCGCGAAGGAAACCGCGGCCGCGCTCGAGGCCGCGCTCGCCGCCGACCCGCTGCGAGGCGTGCGCCTGCTGCGCGCGGAGCTCCACGGCTCGCGCCTCGAACTGGATTTCAGTGATGCACTCGCCGCGCTTGAACCGGGAAGCGCGGCCTTCGAGGCCTTCTCGCGCCGCATCCATCGCGCGACGGGCGACGTGCTCGACCGCGCGCTGGTCTCCTACGAGGTGCGCACCTCCATCGCCGGCACCCCGTTGCATCAATTACTGGCGTCCTCTGACACTGCGCTCCGCCAGCGTCCGCTCCGCGACGCGCCGGAACCCACCACTCCCTCCGCCGCCGCGCTCGCGCTCCGCCGGATCGTGGTGAGCCCGGGCCACGGCTATTACCAGAACGCCGCCGGCGCCTGGGTGCTCCAACGCGGCTACTGGCAGGGCATCGTCGAGGACTTCGTGAACCACGAAATGATCACGCTCGTGCGCGACGAACTGCAGGCCGCCGGCGCCGAGGTGCTGTCCACCCGCAATCTCGACCGCGCGGCCGGCAACGGGGAAAGCGGCTTCCCGCGCTGGCAGGAGGCCGCCCGCTATCACCTCAAGGCCATCGGCGCGCCCGCCTCGGTCTGGAGCTCCACCGGCACCGATCATCTCAGCCAGGACATCCGCTGCCGCCCGCTCTGGGCCAACCAGACCAACGCCGACGTGCTCGTGAGCCTCCACAACAACGGCGGCGGCGGCACCGGCACCGAGACACTCTACGACACCGACAACGGCTTCGGCCCCGAGAGCAAGCGGCTGGCCGACGCCGTGCACAACCGCGTGATCGCCGCGATCCGCCGCGAGTACAACGCGACGTGGTCCGACCGGCGCGTGAAGGGCTTCAACGGCGACTACGGCGAGAACCGCCTCGCCACCCGACCCGCGATCCTGCTCGAGATCGCGTTCATGGACCGTCCGACGCCCGACAACGCGGCGCTCCAGGATGCCGGCTTCCACCGCCTCGTCGCCCGCGCGATCCGCGAGGGGGTCGAGGAGTACTTCGCCACCTCGCCGGCGATCGCACCCGCGGCACCTTCCACGCTGCTCGCCGCCACGGCGGCGGGAGGCGTGAACCTCACCTGGAAGGACGAGACTTCCAACGAGACCGGCTTTCGCGTCGAGCGCCGCACCGCCAACGCGCCCGATTGGCAGACCCTCGCGACCTTGCCGGCCAACGCCACCTCCTACGCCGATACCTCCGCCCCGGCCGGGACGACGCTCGTCTACCGTGTCGCCCCGTTCAACGCGGCGGGCAGCGGGCCGCAGGCCTCCAACGAGGCCACGGTCGGTCCGGCGATCGCCCCGCCCGCCGCCACCCCGCGCACCGGCGCGTGGCTCGCCAACCTCTCGCTCCGCACGACTCTCGCGGCGAACCAGCCGGTGACCGTCGGCTTCGTGGTCAGCGGCGGAGCCCGCGACCTGCTCGTGCGCGCGGCGGGGCCCACGCTCGCGGCGTTCGGTGTGGCCACCGCGATGCCCGATCCTCGCCTCGAGGTCTACCGGGGCGCGGTCCGCGCCGCCGCCAACAACGACTGGCCGGCGGCGCTCGCGCCGGTGATGGCGGCGCAGGGCGCGTTCCCGTTCACCACCGCCAGCCGCGACGCCGCCCTGTTCCAGACGATCGACGGCGCCGCCACCACGCAGGCCTCCGGACCCGCCGGCGGCACGGTCCTCATCGAGGCCTACGACACCGGCGGCACCCGCGACGGCCGCATCGTGAACCTTTCCGCCCGCAACCACGTGGGCGCCGGCGGCGATATCCTCATCGCCGGCCTTTACGTCGCCGGCACCGGCACGCGCCGCGTCCTGATCCGCGGGGTAGGTCCGGGTCTCGCCGCACTCGGCGTCGAGGGCGCACTCGCCAACCCCCGCCTCGAGGTGTTCGCGGTGGACGGCACCCGGATCGCCGACAACGACGACTGGGATCCCGCGCTCGCCGCGACGTTCCGGACGGTGGCGGCGTTTTCGCTCCCCGACCGCAGCCGGGACGCCGCGCTGGTGGTCGAGCTGCCGGCCGGGCGCGGCTACACCGTGCAGGTATCGGGCGTGGGCGGCGCCACCGGCGAGGCGCTCGTCGAGGTTTACGAATTACCCTAGCGCGACCCGCCATGAGCCGCAAACCGCGTCCACCCTCCGAAGCGCCGGGAGGGAGGAGTGCAGGCGAGAGGGATTGAGGGATCGGAAAAGCAGCGTGACCCGGCAGGCGTTTTCGGAACCAACATGATCTTCGGACACCGAACCATGAAATCCCTGCTTTCCCTCACCGTGGTGGCTCTGCTGGTCGCGCCCGATGCGCCGGCCGCCGCCCCCGCGGCCCGGCCCAACATCGTCTGGCTGATCGCCGACGACCTTTCACCGGAACTCGGCGCCTACGGCTATCCGCACGTGCGCACGCCGCACATCGACCGGCTCGCCGCCGAGGGCGTGCGCTTCAACCGCGCCTTCACGACCGCGCCGATCTGCTCCACCTCGCGCTCCGCCTTCATCACCGGTCTCCACCAGACCAGTATCGCCTGCCAGCACCACCGCACCGAGGACCCGCGTCCGTTGCCGCAGGGCGTGCGCACGCTGCCGGAGATCCTGCGCGCCGCGGGCTATTTCGCGACGAACGGCCAGGGGCCGGAAAGCACCCGCTGGGGCAAGGCCGACTACAATTTCCTCTTTGAGCCGCGGGCGATGTACGACGGTCCCGACTGGCGGAAACGCCGCCCGGGCCAGCCCTTTTTCGCGCAAGTGCAGTTGAAGTACCCGCACCGGCCGTTCGGCCGTGAACCGGTCACGGAGTCCCGCCATCGCGAAGCGCCGGTGCCGCCGATCTACCCCGACCATCCGCTCGCGCGCCGCGACTGGGCGGGCTACCTGAAGAACATCGAGGCGCTCGACGCCATGGTCGGCGAGGTGCTCGCGGAACTGGAGCGTGCAGGCGTGGCGCAGGACACGATCGTGATGTTCTTCGGGGACAACGGCCGGCCGCATGTGCGGGACAAGCAATGGGTCTACAACGGCGGCCTTCACGTGCCGTTGATCGTGCGCTGGCCGGGCCGGATCGCGGCCGGTTCGGTGCGGGAGGAGCTGGTCAGCATGGTCGACCTGGCGCCGACCTGCCTGCGCCTAACCGGGCTGGACGTTCCGCCGATGATGCAGGGCATCGCCTTCCTGCCGGAGCAGAATCCGCGACGCACGTTCGTGGTGGGCGCGCGCGACCGGGCCGGGGACGCCGACGACCGCATCCGCTCCGTGCGCACCGCGCGCTTCAATTACATCCGAAATTTCCGCCCGGAGCTGCCCTACGCGCAGCACAGCAGCTACAAGGAGGTGCAGTACCCGGTGCTGCCGCTGATGCGCCTTCTGAAAGCCGAGGGAAAACTCACCCCCGTCCAGGCCGCGTTCCTCGCGCCCCGGCGCCCAGCCGAGGAGCTTTACGACCTCGAGGCCGATCCTTGGGAGACCCGGAACCTCGCCACGCTACCCGAGCACGCCGCCACGCTGCGCGATCTCCGCGCCCAGCTGGAGGAATGGATGCGCGCCACCCAGGATCAGGGCGGCACGCCCGAGACGAATCCGACCCTCGCCGAAATCATCGCCGACACGCGCCTGAAGACCTACGAGCGCCCGCTCCAGCAGCGCGGCCTTTCCCCAAACCCCACCGACGCCGAGATGGTCCGCTGGTGGGAGTCGCACTACCGCTGAGGCACGACCCGGGGCATTGCGTCCCGGAACACGCGGCGTTGGGCTCGACGCGTGCCCACCGTGATCCTCCTCGCGCCGCTCTTCGTGCTGTTCGAGCTCTGGCAGCTGGTGCTGGGCGAACGCTACCTCGGGGTGAAACAGATCTCGCGCGGCGTCGATCCCCGCGCCCTCGGGCTGGGTGAAGCCACCGCGTTCGGTTGGAGCACGATGCTGGTGCTGTACTGGATCTGGATGCTGCTGCTGCTCGTGCCCCCTTTCTGCCGCGTGCACGGCGCGGCCCTGCTGCTCGTCAGCATGTTCGGCTTCTCCCTGCGCCGCGGCTGCCCGCTGAAACGCGTGCTGGTCATCCTCACCTTCGAGGGCGCGATCCGCATCGGTCTGCTCGTCTCGCTCGCCGCGATGGCCTGGCGGCGGTTCCTCGCGTGAACCGGGAACGGCGCATCCGCGGGATATCCGGCGCCGTCGGAAAAGCCTCCGGCCGGTCTGCATGCCGGGAATCTCCGCGGCTCCAGCCGCGGCCACATCGGACGAGGATCACCGCGAAAATCGCCCCGGTGTGGCCGAGGGTGTTCACCCGCCCAAGGCGGGCTCCCTCGGATCTTCCGGAATTCCTCCTGCCTGGCCTGGCCGGAGCAGGCCTCAGGGCAGCGAGGTGCGCTCGAGGGCAGTCAGCGTGCGCAGTTGTTCCAGCGCCGCGGTGTGGCCCATGGTCTCGAGGAACTCCCAGGCGGCGAGCACGCGGCGGTAAAAAAGGATGCGCGCGGCCGCGGTACGCTGGTCCAGCGCGTCGGCCGGCGGGCGGGAGTTGGCCGCGGAAGCGACCCGGCCCGCTGCGGGCGCTCCGCCGGGCAGCCGCATGCGCGTGGCGGCCTCGCGCACGGAGGAGTCGGCCGAGGCATGCGCCCAGGCCCCGACCTTCTCGCGACGCATCGCACCCCATGAGGTGACCGCCTCCGCCTTCGCGACATCGAGGGTGGCCGGCCGAGCGTAGCCCGAACGCCAGAACATCTCGTTGAGCAGCGCGTCGCCGCCGCGGGAGGTCATGAAGTTTCTCCCTTGGTCCTCGAGCTCGAGCAACCGCTGCTCGAACCCGAGCGCGGCGGCGGCGAGCCCGGGGATCTCACCGGCGAGGACGGCCTTCTTCCAGGCGGGCCGCACCACCTCGTTCCACGCGCGGCGGGCTTCATCCGGTCCGCCGCGGGAACGCCCGGACCCGCCGCCCCGGCCGCCCGCCGGGACGTCTCCCTCCAGCCCGGCCCGGGTCCCGGCGACGAGCCTTGGTCCGGCGGAGGGCGCCTGCTCGGTGATACGCCGGGTGAAGCGCGCGTACTGAACCTCGCGTTCGCGCAACGCCGGTGAAGCGGCGGCGATCCGGCCGGTGTCCACCGACCACCGGTAGGCGGTGACCGCGGCCGCGGCCCGGGGAGTCAGCGCGGGATCCTCGGCGATGCGCTCGATGGCACGCGCCCAAGTTTCGAGGAAATGTTCCGACGTGGAGCGCGGCTTGTCGATGGTGGCGTCGACGAGGGTGGCAGCCTCGTGGGCCTCGGCCAGGGAACGGCGGCCGGAACCCGTCTCCGCGAGTGTGAACAGATCATAGCCCAGCAAGGCCTCGGGAACGTAGCGCTCGTAGCCGGCCCAGGTGTCGGGATCAGGCGCCGGGTCGCAACCGGCGGCCGGCGAGGCCTGGTCGGTGGCGGTGAAGCCGGCGGCGGAAAGCGCCGGCGCCGCCGCGGGGGGCCTGAGCCAAGCGGGACGGCGGTCGAACCATTCCACCGGCGGCGCGACCTCGCGGGGCGATCCGAGCTCGTGGAAGCCGCCGGAATGGCATTGCGTCATCACGAAAACCACGCGGCCGCGGCCGATGCCCTCCGCGAGCACGCGGCGCAACTCGGCGACCCCCAGCGTCTCCGCATTGTCGGTCGACCAGGAGTCGCGCCCCTCGGCCTTCCGGAGCTGCCACATCGTGATGACGCTCTCCTTGTTGTCGCCGCGCGACTCGGTGCCGTGGTCGCCTACGAACAGGTAAAGCGTCCCCCCGCCCCGGACCATGGGAAGGACCTCGTCCCGGAGGGCGCCAAGGAAGCTGGCGCGCGTGGCGGGACGGTTGTCACGCAGGGGCCCGGGCAGCCACGACTCGACGAGGCGGCCGTCGCGGCGCACCTGCCGGCGCACATCCGCGAGGATCGGCACCTCGCCCTCCCGGTTGCCGACGCCGAAGAAAACCCAGTGCGGGCGATCGGCGTAGCGCCGCTGGAAGTAGGTGGCGAAAGCCTTGGCCTGCAGGTACTGCGAGTAGTTGTTCGAAAGCGGGGTGCCGCCCCCCGAGAGCAGCACGAAGGCGTCGCGCGCCGGCTCGCGGACGACTGGACCCGAAGCGCAACCCGCCAGCGCGAGCAGAGCCCCGGCGAGGACGAGGGACGGGGAGAGACGCGGGGTCACGGGGCGCAAGCCACGGCGGGAAGGCCCACCGTGGCAATCCCGCGGTCAGGATTTCGGTAGCACGGTGACGCGGCTCACGCGGTCGCGCCCAAGGTAACGCCGGGCGAGCTCGGAAAGCTCGGCGGCGGTGATCGCCTCGATGTCGGCCGTGCGCGAACGCGCCCATTCGAGCACCTCGGGTTTCTCCTGGGAGCGGTTGAGCACCGACTGGAGCCAATAGGAGTTGGTGCGGAGCGATTCGCGGGTCGCGGTGCGGGCCGGGAGACGGGCGCGCTCGAGCTCCTCGGCCGTGACCCCGTGGCGCGCGAGATCGTCGGCCAGGTCCACGACGGCCTCGCGCACCTTGGCGGCGGTGGCCGGGTCGACGTCGATGCTGGACGTGATGTAACCGTAACCCGTGAAGGTATCGCTGGTGCTGCTGCCCGCCCGCGGGCTGTAGGTGCCACCCATCTCCTCGCGGATCTTCACCCGCAACCGGTCGCTGAAAACGCTCGCGAGCATGGTGAGACGCCGGGTGCGGCGGATGTCGGAGGCGTCGGCCGTGGGCCAGTAGAGGGAAACCACGCCCTTGGGGATCTCGGAACTGATGCGGTATTCGCGCGTGAACGGCTCCTTCGGGAAGGAGACGCGCCGCAGGTCCGCGAGGTCAGGCCGCGGGTCGCGCGGCGGGAGCGCGCCGAGGGTACGGGCGACGGCGTCGATCGTGGCGTCGACGTCGAGATCGCCGATGACCGCGACCTCGATCGGGCCGCGCGCCAGCTGGGGAGCGAGCCACTCGCGCACCTCGTTCAGATTGCGACCGAGCAGGACGTCGCGGGACGGCACACCGAAGCGGTGGTCACCCCCGGCGATGAGGTTGGCGACCTCCATGGACATCGGGCCGTTGGGCGTGTGCTCGAAGCCGGTGTACATCTGTTCCATGCCGGTGCGGACCTGGCGGAGCGCCTCGGGCCGGTAACCGGGATCGGTGAGGTGGGCGGTGAGCAGCTGGAGCGTGAGGAGGAGATCGGCGCGCGTCGTGCCGCCGGGTCCGCCCCGGGCGCCGCCGGCGTTGCCGAGCTCCAGCGCGTCGGAGCCGATCCGGAAGCCAATGGAGGCGTTGCGCCCCGCGAGCAGCCGGCGCAGGTCGTCAAGGCTGTGGCGGCCGAGGCCGCCCGCGGTGAAGGAGCTGTTCGCGAGCATCGCGAGCCCGCGGCGATCGGCCGGTTCGGTGAGGCCGCCGGTGCCAACGCGCGCGCTGACCCGGATACCGGCCTCGAAATCGGTGCGTTTGAGATTCAGGCGCACGCCGTTGGCGAAGGTGACGAGGGTGAGGTCGAGGTCGGCGACCTGCTCGCGTTTGACCACCTTGCCCGGGGCGCCGAAGTCGGTGTAGGCCCACTTGGCCTCGGTCTCGGCCGCGGGCGCGGCGACGGGGACCTTGGCGGAGGCGACGTGCGCGGCGAGGATCGCCGCGGAGGCGTCGCCGGGGATCGCGGTGTTGCCGCTGACCATGAGGTAACGACCGTTGCCCGAGAAGGCCTCACGCAGGGCGGCAAGGCATTCGGCCGGGGTGATGCGCTCGATGACGGGCAGGTAGAGGTCGCGGTTGGCGACGGGATGCGTGAACACCCGCTCGTCCAGGATCGACTGCGAGATCTCGCCCGCGAGATTGCCGGAGCGGCGCGTGGCGGCGCCGCGGACGGCCTGCTCAAGGGAGTTGCGGTAGGAGGCCTTGGTCTCGGCGAGTTCGCCGGCCTGGAACCCGTGCTCCAGCGCGCGCCGCAGCTCCTGCTCCCCGACCGCGAGGGCGGCCGCCCACTGGTCGGGCTTGCAGGTGAGGTCGACGGTGGCTTCGCGGAAGAGCTTGTAGCCCTGGGTGACGGAGACGCGCGCGGAGCTGAACGCGGCCCCCTCGCGCTTCGCGAGCACGGAGAGACGGCGGTTGAGCATGGACAGCGCGAACTGCCGCGGAAGCCGCTGCACGCGGCTGGCGGCGTTGTCGGGCTCCCGCTGGTCGGGCGCCATGACCGCGAGCGAGACGCTCGTGGCGGGGGACTCCGCCTCGGGATGGAAACGGGCGCGCACGCCCTCGAAGCGGGTCACCCGGCCGAGGTCGGGCTCCGCGGGGGCGGGGCCGCGGCCGGCGAGCGGGGAAAAGGCCGCGCGCAGCAGCCGCTCGGCGAGATCGGGATCGACGTCACCGACGATGACGGCGGCCATGCGCTCCGGACGGTACCATTTGTCCCAGAACTCGACGAAACGCTCGCGCGGGGCGCCCTGAATGACCTCGGCGACGCCGATCGGCATGCGACGCGGCAGGATCGTGTCGCCGAGCATGAACTCGAATTGCGCGACGGCGGTGCGGAAACCCACGTTGTCCCGCGCGCGCTTCTCGCTCATGATGATGCCGCGCTCGCGGTCGATCTCGGCGGGAGCGAGCAGCAGGCCGGAGGCATAGTCGCCGAAGACGCGGAGGCCCTCGGCGAGAGTGGCCTCGGAGGTCTCGGGCAGCTCCAGCAGGTAGAGGGTGCGGTCGAAACCGGTGGAGGCGTTGGTGTCGCCGCCAAAGCTCATGCCCATGCGCTGGAAGAACTCGACGAGCGTGCCGGGGGCGAAGTTGCGGCTGCCGTTGAAGGCCATGTGCTCCAGGAAGTGGGCGACGCCGCGCTGGCTTTCCTCCTCGTGCATGCTGCCCGCCAGGATGAGGAGTCGGAGGGACGCGCGCCCCTTGGGCTCCGCGTTGCGCTGCACGACGTAGCGCAGGCCGTTGTCGAGCTTGCCGAAGCGCGCGGAAGGATCGGGCTTCAGGTCGCTGCCCTCGTGGGCGAAACGCGGAGCGGACGCGGAAAGGGAAAGGGCGCCCAGAAGGAGCGCCGCGAGCAGACGTGGACGGAGGGGGTGCATGGGCGGCAGGAAAGGCATCCCGGGCCGAAAAGCTAGCGCCGACCGCACTCCCCGCCGCGAGCGCGCTTGTTACCGCGTGAAACCCTCCGCAGCCTTCCGCCAACCCTCGCCTTTCATGCGCACTGCACCCCGCCGCGCCTCCGGCGCGCTTGTCCTCCTCGCGGCCCTCGCCGCGCCGGCCCCCGGCCAACCGGCCCCCGCGGCCGCTTCGCCGAAGGAAGCAGAAGCCCCCGTCACACTGACTCCGTTCGAAGTCACCGCCGGCGGCGACCTCGGGTACGAGTCGTCCACCGCCATGAGCGGCACCCGCACCAACGAGTCGCTGGCCAATCTGCCCAACTCGATCTCGGTGCTGAACTCCGAGTTCCTCTCCGACCTCGGTATCACGGACTTCTTCCAGGCGGCGGAGTTCGCGCTCGGGGCCGACAACGTCTACAACGACAACATGCAGGTCGGCGCCCCCGTGGGAGCGCGCTCCGGCAACCAGATCAATTTCCGCGGGCTTCCGTCGGTGCGTCAGCTCAAGGACGGCTTCCCCACCTACACCCCGCAGGACACGTTCAACACCGAGCGCATCGAGATCTCCCGCGGCCCCGGCGGCATCGCGTACGGCGACACCGACGCGACCGGCGTGATCAATCTCACCACCAAGCGCGGGCGCTTCCGCAACGAGGCCGAGGCCGCCGCGCGGGTCGACGACCGCGGTTCGCGGCGTCTCAGCGCCGACCTCAGCCGGGTCCTCGTCGAACGCCGCCTCGCCCTCCGCCTCAACCTGCTCGATTCCGACCTCGAGGGCTGGCACGAGAACACCGCGCGCAACCTCCGCGCCATCGCGGGCGCCGTCCGCTGGCAGCCGTTCGGGTCACCGCAGACCGTGGTCGACGCCACCCACGAGGACGGCCGGCTCACCAGCTACATCAGCCACACCGCGCTGAACCACGTGGCCGCGGCCTATGTGCGCGGCACCGGCACCGTCGCCCGCGACGCCAACCCGAATCTCGCCGGAGTCCAGACCAACGGCATCGGCATGGCCCGCCTCGCCGCCCCGCCCACGGCAACCGCCGATAACCACGCGATGACCCTGATCGCCGGGCGGCTCTATAACCTGCAGACCATGGGCGCGACGGACGCCTTTCCCGTCTACCGCGCCAACACCATCGTCCAGGGCGCCGCCGCGACCAGCGCCACCGACCCGCAGAACCCCCTGCGTATCCCGTGGCTGCCGATCCCCGTCTCGCTCTTCCCCCTGCAGCAGGACTGGGCCGGCCCCGACGCCCGCGTGCGGTACAAGTACGACGCCTCGAACTTCTCCGTGCAGCACACCTTCTCGCCCCGGACCAGCGCGTGGCTCGCCTGGAACCGGCAACGGGAGCTCACCGACCAGAACCTCACCCGCAACGGCAACCTCGCCGGCTCCAACGCGCGCTCCGTCTTCATCGACGTCAATCCGCGCCTGCCCGATCCGGCCTTCCCCGGCGATCCCACGCGGACGATCCCCAATCCCAACTTCGAGCAGTACTTCCTCCCCGCGACGATCCAGCGGCGGCTCGAGTGGCACGACATCGAGTCGGTGCGCCTGATCGGCATCCACCGCCTCGACCTCGGCTCCACCAACCACCGCGTGATCCTGAGCGCCAACCACCGCGACGAGACTTACCGCATTAAAAACATGCTGTTCGGCCTGACCAAGGAGGAGATCGCGCGCCGCGGCTTCACCGGGATCGGGGCGCGGCTCGCCAACAACGTCGTCACTCCATGGCACTACTTCCGCGACGGGAACGGCGAGGCGCTGCGGGTGCCGGCGCAGCCCGGCGTGATGGACTACTTCATCAACGGCTCCGCGGGACTGCAGTACTTCGACCAGTCGCTCAGCACCGCGGTCTTCCAGCACCTCGGGACCTTTTTCAAGGGACGGCTTCGCACCAGTCTCGGCGTGAGCCGCGACCACTGGCTGCAGGCGCGGAACCTGCCCACCCGGTCCTTCGGCGACGCGCAGGAATGGCGCTTCGTCGACGCCGCGGGCAACCCGCTGGACGCCGACGCCGCCGCGGTGCCGACCGCGCGCAACGCCGATACCTGGCGCACCAACACGAGCTACGGCGCCGTCTACCACCTGACCGGCTGGCTGGGCCTCACCGCCTCCTATCAGGAAACGGCGCTGTTCACGGACAACGTGGGCACCGACCTTTACGGCCGGCCCCGCGCGCCGAACACCGGCTCGGGCTTCGACCTCGGGCTGCGCCTGCAACTCCTCGACGGCCGCGTGAACGCGTCGCTCGTCCGCTACGACAACACCGCGGAGAACAACCGCACCACCATCGGCGCCGCGCTGCGCACCGAGGTGAACGCCGCGCTCAACACCGGCCGCGCCAACCCGTCTCCCGACGAAATCATCGGCTCGGACGACTCGAACGACCGCCAGACCGAAGGCTGGGAGCTCGAGCTCACCGCCAACCTCACACGCGCGTGGACCACCCGCCTCGGCCTTTCCACGACCCAGAACCGCCGCTCGGCGTCGGTGCCGCAGCTGCGGGCCAAGGTGCTGGCCGCCGAGGCGCACCTGCGTTCGCTCGGGCGCTCCGCCGCGGAGATCCAGACCGCGCTCGCCGCCACGCAGGAGTTTCTCTCCGACCAGGCCGCCGAGGACCTGCAGCCCAAGCAGTACCGCGGAAGCATCGTCACCCGCTACGATCTGCGCTCCGGCCCGCTCACCGGGCTCGGCCTCGGCGGCTCCCTGCGCTGGGCCCGCGGCCGCGTGCGTGATCCCGGCGGGCTGTACATCACCGGTGTGCTGGTCATCCCCGAGCGCCGCAACGCCGACGAGGTGGTCTTCAGCCCCTTCCTCAAGTATTCGGGCAAAACCGGGCGCTTCCGCTGGACCACGCAGCTCAACGTCGACAACGCGTTCAACAACGTCACCAACCAGGGCCGGATCGCCCGCTACCCGCGCTACACGGATCCGCGCCTCATCACCCTCACCCAAACCTTCCGGTTCTGACCCCGGTCCCACCCGCCCCATGACCACCCGCGCCCTGCTGGGCCTTTTCCTTGTTCTCCTCGCGTTCGCCACAGCCACCCGCGCCGCGGCCGCCGAGGCCGCCGGCGCGGTCGCGGGCCGCGTCCTCAACCCCGCCACCGGCGAGTACGTCGCCAACGCCGAGGTGCGCGTCGCCGGCACCACGCTGCTCGCCCTGACCGAGCCCGACGGCAGCTACCGGATCGAGCGCGTGCCCGCCGGGCCGCGCACGCTCACCCTCTCCTACACGGGCTCGGCGCAGCAGGCGGTGGCGGTCGAGGTGCCCGCCGGCGGCGTGGCGACGCGCGACTTCGAGCTGGCGCCGCGCGGGACCACGGCCGTGCAGCGCATGGAGGCGCTGGTCATCCGGTCCGAGCGCGAGGGCAACGCCAAGGCCATCATGGAGCAGCGCCGCTCGATGAACCTCACCAACAGCGTGTCGTCGGACTTCTTCGGCGACGTCGCGGAAGGCAGCGTGGGCGAGTTCCTGAAGAACGTGCCGGGCGTCGACGTGGATTACGTCGGACCCGACGCCCGCGGCCCGCGGCTGCGCGGCCTGGACCCGCAGTACGTGGGGGTGAGCGTGGACGGCATGAAGATGGCGAGCGCCGACGGCTCCCAGGGCGTGGGCGGCGGCGCGCGCTCGTTCAGCTTCGACCAGGTTTCGGTGAACAGCCTCGACCGGATCGAGGTCAACTACACGACGGCGGCCGACCAGGACGCCGACGCGCCCGCCGGCACGATCAACCTCAAGACCAAACGCGCGTTCGAGCGGAAGGGCCGCCGGATCTCGTGGCAGACGCATTTCATGGCCAACGGGGACAACTTCACGTGGCGCCGGGAGCACGGGCCGAGCGACATCCGCACGAGCAAGTTCCGCCCGGGCGCCATCGTGGAGTACTCCGATTTGTACCTCGGCGGCCGGCTGGGGCTGGTGTTCAACCTGAGCCAGTCGAGCCAGTACGTGGTGCAGAGCCGCCTCGACCAGAGCTACAACGCGACGCCGACCGCGGCCGACCCCCGGCCGCGCGTGCTCACCGGCGTGAACTTCATCAGCAACCCGCGCCTCACCGAGCGCTTCACCCCGTCGCTCACGGCGGATTTCCGCGCCTCGCCCTCGCTGGTGCTCTCGCTGAGCGCGATGTACAACCTCTTCGACGCGTTCATCGACAACCGGCAGGTCAACGTGAGCACGACCGGGCGCGCGGCGGTGGCGGGCGACGGGCTGACCGACCTCGTGATCGACAACGGCGCCGCCAGCGTGGCGCTGAGCACCAACCACGAGCACAAGTTCGCGCAGACGCGCACCGTGACGCCCCGGTTCGAGTTCCGCCGCGGCGCCTGGCTGGCCGACGGCGGCCTGCACTACAGCGTCTCGACCAACCAGTACGTGGCGCTGCCGCGCGTCGGCCCGCAGACCGTGCCCGTCGCCGCCCTGTCGGGCCTCTCGCTGCGCCTCCGCCGCTCGTCCCCGCAGGCGACCGACTGGCGGGTGACGCAGACGGGCGGCCGCGACCTCGCCGACCTCACCAACTTCACGAATCCCCGCATCGGCGATGACATGCGTTTCTCGGAGCAGGAGATTCTGCAGGCCCAGGGGAACATGCGCTGGACGCCGGGCTGGCGGTTACCGGTCTGGCTGAAGGCGGGCGGCAAGGTGACGGAGAACTACCACCGCTTCCGCAATCCCAACGCCTGGCTCACCTGGCGCTACGACGGGCCGGGGGGCGGCGCGACGGGCAGCTTCGCGTCGCTGGCGTTCCCGGAGAACACGTGGCAACTGCGCAACGGCGCCGGCATCACCTCGATCAGCGGCGGCAACCCGGTGTTCCCGAACCGCACGGAGCTCGGCCGCCTGTTCCGGGAGCGGCCCGAGTACTTCACCAGCCTCGCCACCCCGGCGAACTACTTCACGGCGTTCATCGACACCCCGAGCTACGTGAAGGAACGGCTCGTGGCGGGCTACGGGCTCGCCAACGCCCGCCTCGGCCGTCTGCAGCTGCAGGGCGGGCTGCGGTGGGAAGACACGCTGTTCGCGAGCCGGGAGTTCGACGCGCTTTCCGCGGCGGAGGTGCGCGCCGCCGGCTTCGCGGTCACGCCCGCCAACGGCCGCGCGACGACGATCCCGGGCCTGACTTACCAGTTCATGAGCCGGCCGAAAATCTCGCGCACCAGCGGGTACGAGAACCTGTTCCCCTCGGCCAGCGCCAAGTACAGCCTTGGCGAGAACCTGCAGGCGCACCTCGGCTACAGCTCAACGATCTCCCGCCCCTCGATCGGCAACCTCGGCGGCGTGTGGGTCTTCAACGAGACCAACCAGACCGTCTCGGTGCCCAACCGCGACCTGCTGCCCGAGCGCTCGCGTAACCTCTCGGGTCGCGTCGCCTACTACTTCGAGCCGGTGGGCAGCGCCGCCGTCACCCTGTTCCAGAACCGCATCAGCAACAGCGTGGTCTCGCGCGAGTTCCCCGCCGAGGCCTTCGGGTATGGCGAAGACCCGCTCTACTCGGGATACCGGTTCCTCTCGGTCGGCAACCGCGCCGGCACCGCGCAGGTGCGCGGCATGACCCTCGAGTACAGCCAGGCGTTGTCGTTCCTCCCCGGCGCGCTCCGCGGCCTCAACGCGTCCGCGAGCTACACCCGCAGCTACGCCTCGACGCCCCGCGCCGCGATGGTGCCGCACATGCTCGGCGGCACCCTCAGCTACCGTCTCGGCCGGCTCTCCCTCGGCGGCAGCGGCAAATGGACCGACCATACGCCGATGTCCTCCGCGGGCGTCATCACCTGGCGCAAGGCGCGCACCATGATCGATTTTAACGGCGGCTGGCAGCTCTCGCCACGCCTCGGCGCTTTCTTCCAGGTGCGGAACCTCTTCAACGTTTCCGAGTACCGCTACCAGGTCGACCCGGCCTACATGCTGTCCGACATGATCGTGGGCACGTTTTGGACGTTCGGGCTCAAGGGCGTGTTCTGAGCGGCGCCGGAGGTTGGGCCGTCCGGTGGAGAATGCCTTGCCTGATCCGCGCGACCGCGGGTTACTCGCCCGCATGAACGCGCCTACCCCTCTCCGCCGCGCGGCCGCCTTCCTCGCGCCGCTGCTCTGCCTCGTTTTCGCCCCGCTCACCGCCGCACCGGCGACCTCCTGGCGAGCCGGCACCGCCCGTGAAAACATCACCCCGCCCGCCGGGCTCTGGATGACCGGTTACGCTTCGCGCGACAAACCCGCCGAGGGCACCGCCCAGGAGCTCTGGGCGAAGGCGCTCGCCGTCGCCGACCCCGCCGGCAACCGCGGTGTGATCATCACCCTCGACCAATGCGGCATCTCCCGCCAATCGACCGACCGCGTCGCCGCCGAGCTGGTGCGCCGCCACGGCCTGCCTCGCAGCGCCGTCATGGTGAACGTCTCGCACACGCATTGCTCGCCGCAGCTCGCGGGCAACCTGAACGGTATCCAGATCCTGCCGCCCGACGGCCTCGCCAAGGCCGTCGCCTATACCCGCGACCTCGAACAGCGCATGATCCGCGTGGCCGACGCCGCGCTCGCCGCGCTGGCCCCCGCGAGGATCGCCTGGGGCGTCGATGAGGCCCACTTCGGCTTCAACCGCCGCGAGAATCCGGAAAAGGACGTCGTCGCCCTGCGCGCCGCCGGCCAGCTTAAGGGCCCCTTCGATCCCCGCGTGCCCGTGCTCGCCGTGCGCGGCGCCGACGGCGCCCTCCGCGCGCTCCTCGTCTCCTACGCCTGCCACAGCACCACGCTCGGCATCTTCAAATGGCATGGCGACTACGCCGGCAGCGCCATGCTGGAACTGGAACGCCGCCACCCCGGCGCCAACGTGCTTTTCACCATCGGTTGCGGCGCCGACATCAACCCCGGCCCGCGCCGCGAGGAGCGGCTGGCCGACGAGCACGGCCGCGCCTTGGCCGACGCCGCCGACCGCGCCCTCGCCCGCCCCCTCACCCAGGTCGAAGGCGGCTTCGCCTCGGCCTGGGGGGACGTCACCCTGAAGTTCTCACGCCGCCCGACCGAGGAGCAACTGCGCGAGGCGGAGACGAAGCAGCAGCCCAACCAGGGCATGCACCGCGCTTGGGCGGCTTCGGTGCGGGAACTGATCCGCACCCGGGGCGACAAGCTTCTGGAATACGACTACCCCGTGCAGGCATGGCGCCTCGGCGGGCTCTCCTGGGTCGCGCTCGGCGGCGAGGTCGTGATCGATTACGCGCTGCGTCTGCGCCGCGAAGCGGGCGACAACCTCTGGGTCTTCGGCTACTCCAACGACGTGATGGCCTACATCCCGAGCGAACGCGTGCTCAAGGAAGGCCGCTACGAGGGCGACACCTCGATGGTCCCCTACGGTCAGCCGGGCCCGTGGTCCCCGGGCCTCGAGGACCGCATCATCTCCAAAACCCGCGAACTGCTCACCCGCACCGCCCCCCCCCGCTGACCTCCCGTCCCAAGGGGTCAGGGCGTTTTTTGTTTAACCGGCCCCTCAAACAAAAAACGCCCTGACCCCATCGGCCTTGCCCCGTCCCCCGGGGCGGTTCCACTCTCAGCTCCCCCATGTCCAACGCGAAGATCCCGAAGTTTCCCCGCATCCTCACGACCACGGTCGGCTCCTACCCGATCCCCGACTGGCTCGCCGCGCTCCCCAGCGAACAGGCGGTGATCGACGCCACCCGCGTCGTGTTCGACCTGCAACGGCAGGCAGGGATCGATCTTCCCACCGACGGCGAGCTCTACCGCTTCGACGTCAATCACCCCGACACCAACGGGATGATCGAGTACTTCATCCGCCCGATGGCCGGGGTGTCCTCGGTCGTGGGGCGCTCCGTCACCGACGAGTTCTCGCGGCACCATCCGATGGGCTTCCGCCGGAAGCCGGCCGGCGTGGTCGTCGACCGCCTCGGCGAGGGTTCGCTTAACCTTTTGGCCGACTGCCAGCGCGCCGCCGCGGTCGCCGGAGGGCCATTCAAGTTCACCGTCACCAGCCCGTACATGCTGGCCCGCACGCTGCTCGACCACCACTACCGCGACTTCGACCGTCTCACCATGGCGCTCGGCGAGGTGCTCGCCGAGCAGGTCAAGGGCCTGCCGGCCCAGTGCGTGCAGGTCGACGAGGCCAACATCCCCGGCAACCCGGCCGACGCCCCCCTCGCGGCCGCGTCGATGAACCTCGTGCTCGACGCGATCGACGCCGGCACCGAACGCGCCGTGCACTTCTGCTTCGGCAACTACGGCGGGCAGACGATCCAGAAGGGCAACTGGAAGAAACTGCTCGGCTTCCTGAACGCGCTGCACACCGACCATCTCGTGCTCGAGCTCGCCCACCGGCCGGCCGCCGACCTGGACGCCCTGAAGGGCATCGACAAGCGCATCGCCCTCGGTGTCGGCGTCATCGACATCAAGGTGAACCACATCGAGACGCCCGACGAGGTCGCCGCGCGCATCGAAGCCGTCGAGCGCAAGGTCGGCGCGGGCCGCGTACGGTGGGTTCACCCCGACTGCGGTTTCTGGATGGTGAAACGCTCGATCGCCGACCGGAAGATCGAGGCGCTCGTCAAAGGGCGCGACAAGTACCTCGGCCGCTGAGGAAATCGGCCCGGCCTTTGTCGCCCCGCCTTCTGGCGGGGCGATTTTTAGTCCCCTGTAGCCGGCCACCGGCCATCTCCGGCGGGGTATTCGCCGGAGCGTCCCTTCGTGCTCTTTGGCGGCCATTCTTGGTTCCTCTCCCGCGCCGGGCGCTCTTCGACGATCCGTGTCCGTCCGCGTTCCTCCGTCGTTTAAAAGCCGTGCTTCGTTCAGGCAACGCCACCGCCCCATCCGGCACAGGTTGCCTTTGACTCGGCCGCGGTCGCGGTCGAGTGATTGGGACCCTTTTCCCGATGCAAACCCCCGCTGCTTCCCTGCCCGTCATCCGCCGGGTTTTCCATCCCGCCGCCGGCTCGCCCGGTGAAGCCACGGCCGCCTATGAACTGGCCAAGCTCACGGGCGCCACGGCCGCGCCATCAGCCGGCGCGGCGCCCGGCGGCGTCGCCGTCGCGCTCGCGTCACGCGGCTGGGTGGCGGCGGCAAAACTCCCGGCCAAGGCGAAGGAATCCACGGCCTGGATGTGGCTGCGGGTGACGGAGGACGGCTCAGGCGAGATCATCGCGACGCACGGCTCATTCCTTTTCGCGGCGGTGCGGCTGCTGGCGAACGGCACGGGGCCGCTCGCGCGGGAAAAACTCGCCGCGGGTGTGCTGCTGCCGGCGACGTTCGGCTGGCACCGGCCGCATTGGGACGCCTGCTACGCGCAATACTGGCGCTCGGCGCGCGGGTTCGATCCCGAGCAATACGTGGCCGCGCTGGCCGAGGCGGGTTTCACGCACTGCGAGGTGAACAGCCTCCAGGGGCAGATGCCGCACGAGGATCTCGTCGCGTTCGAGTATTACCCGCAGTTCTACTCCTACCTGCCCGGCTTCAACCACTTCGTGGCGACGGAGCTGACGAAGGGCCTCTGGCCGGCGATGTACCTCGACGCGAATCTCAACCAGCTCGCGAAGCTGGCCGAGCTCGGGCGCAAGTACGGCCTGCGTCCCGGGGTGTGCATGTTCGAGCCGCGCACCTTCCCCGAGCGTTTCTTCCAGAAATATCCCACGCTCCGCGGCGCGCGCGTCGACCATCCGTTCCGCTCCCGCCTGCCGCGCTACACGCTCGCGCAGGACCACCCGATCACCCGCCGCCACTTCCGCGAGGCCCTGCAGGGATTGCTGCGACGGGTGCCCGACCTCTCGTACCTCTCGATCTGGACCAACGACAGCGGTTCGGGCTTCGAGCACACCGCGTCGCTCTACGTCGGCCGCAACGGCGGGCCCTACATGATCCGCGAGTGGCGCAGCCACGAGAAGGTGGCCGAGGCCGCGGGCAAGAGCATAGCGCGGTTCCTGCACAACCTGCGCGACGCCGCGGCGCCGCTGAACCCCGACTTCGACGTCATCCTCCGCATCGAGCCCTTCAAGGTGGAGCACGACCACATCAAGGCGGGCATGGGCCCGCACGTCGCCTACGAGGCGCCCTCGCTGCTCGTGCGCGGCTACTCGCTTCCGTATCCGCATCCCAAGTACCCGGATAACCTGGGCGTCGCCGGCAGCATCTTCCACACCACGATGGATCCCGCCGAGGCCGGCGTGCTCGCGCAGTCCCGGGCGCAGGGCATCGAGCCGGTCCTGCACTACTCGCCGTGCGGCGTCTGGAACCAGGAACCGCTCCTCGGGGTGCCGTTCCCGCGCGCCGTCCACGCCAAGCTGCTCGCCGCGCGCGCCACCGGGATCAACCGCCTGAGCGCGCTCGGCGGCCTCGCCCACACCACCGCCACGCCGTACTGGCCCAATCCGGTCGCCCTGCAGGCGGCGCAATTCCTGCCCGATCAGCCGGTCGAGGAAGCGCTGGGCGCCTTCGCCCGGCGGCTCGTCGGTCCCGCGCACGCGACCGACCTCGTCACGGCGTGGAATGACTTCGAGGAAGCGGTGATGTGGCAGCCCTTCATCCCGCTCTTCAGCGTCTTCGGTTTCTGCTGGCAGCGCTCGTGGGACCGGCCGTTCGTGCCGGACCTCGAGGCCGTGCCCGCCGCCGAACGCGAGTACTACGCGCGCCACGGCTGCTTCCAGTTCAACAACCCCGGCCTGAACGACCTCGGGAAGGACGTGCTCTTCGACCTCATCACCCGCGATTCCGGGGCGAAGATGGCCGCCGACATGGACCGCGAGGTGCTCCCGCGCATGCGCGCGCTTATCGCCCGGCTCGAGGCGCCCGCCGCCGGCGAGCCGGTGTTCCGCGACCTGCGCGACCGCGCCCGGGCGTTCCTCGCGTGGGCCACCACCATGCGGAACTTCTGCGTGTGGTGCGAGACGGTCTACGGTTGGCTTGACCCCAAATCGGACGCCGCCGCACGGTCCGCGTGCGACCGGAAGCTCCAGGCCGCCATCGACCTCGAGCTCGCGAATACCCGCGACCTGCTCGACCTCGTGGAGAACTCCCGGACCGAGACGATCGCCATCTCCACCATCTCCGAAACCACGTTTGTGTACGGCGAGAACCTCGCCGACCACCTGCGCACGAAGCTCCGGCTCACGGAAAAATACCGCCACCACCCGCCGCGGATCGACCGCCACATCTACTGGCGGCCCGCGCCCGGCACGCATTGGCCCGACGGTTGGTCGACCGAGGAGTGATCCTAGCGCTTCCCATACCGGCATCCGCGGGGCCATGCTCCAAGGCATGAAGCAGACCTACCGCGCCGTCCTCGCCGGCACCGGCGGCATCGGCGACACCCACGTCCGGGCGGTGCATGCGACCCGCGGTCGGGTGGAACTGGTGGGGGCGATGGACGTCGACGCCGACCGCGCCGCCGCCTTCACCGCCAAGTGGTGCATTCCGCGCACCTTCACCGATTACACCGAGATGCTCGCGGCCACGCGGCCCGACCTTGTGATCATAGCCTCCCCGCCCGCGCTGCACCTCGGTATGAGCGTCGCCGCGATGGAGGCCGGCGCGTGGGTCTGGTGCGAGAAGCCTCTCTGCGGTTCGCTGGCCGAACTCGCGACGCTCGCCGCGGCCGAGGCTCGCACGGGCCGTTTCACCGACTGCGTTTTCCAAATGCGCTTCGCCTCCTCGACCGCGCACCTGCGCGCGCTGATGGCGACGGGCACCGTTGGCCGCCCACTCGTCGCGGTGGCGAACACGCTGTGGTTCCGCGATGCCGTCTACTACGCCGTCCCGTGGCGCTCGACCTGGGCGAGCGCGTTCGGCGGGCCGACCATGGGGCTCGGCATCCACACGATGGACCATCTGCTTCACATCCTCGGGGACTGGACCGAGGTGCGAGCCGTCGCGGCCACGCTGGACCGCGCCGTCGAGGTCGAGGATGTCTCGGCCGCCCTGATCACCTTCGCCAATGGCGCGATCGCCACTGTTACCAACAGCGCTCTCAGCCCGCGCCAGGAAACCTACCTGCGGCTCGACTTCCAGCACGCGACCGTCGAGCTCACGCATCTCTACTCCTACACCGGGGAAAACTGGCGCTTCACCCCCGCCCCGGCCGCCCCCCCCAGCCTCGCCGAGGCATGGCGCGCCGCGCCGCCCGACGTCGGCTCGACGCACGAGGCCCAGCTTGCCGCGCTGGTCGCGAGCATGGACGCCGGCACGCGCCCGGCCGTGTCCGGCGAGGAAAGCCGCCGCACGCTCGACCTGCTCTCCTCGATCTATAAATCCGCTTTCACCGGCGAGATCGTGCGCGCCCGTTCGATCCTGCCCGGCGACCGTTTCCACCGCGCCGTCAACGGCGGCGGCCGGCACGCCTGAGCCCACCGCGAAATCTTTCCCGCCATGAAAGCCCGCCTGTTGTTCCTCGCCATCCTCGCGGCCGCCAGCGCCGCCCTCGCCCAGGAGACGTTTCCCGGGCTGCAAAAGGTGCTCTCCGCCGCCGAGTGGAAACGCGCCGGCCTCGACCGGCTCAGCGCCGACCAGATCGGAGTGCTCGACGCGGCGTTGATCCGCCATCTCGCCTCCCGTCCCGCACCCGCACCGGCATGGACCGGCCCCGACACTCCTGATGCGCCGCCGGGCGCCTCGCCCGCCGAGGCCGCGGTCATCCGCTCCCGTTTCTGGGAAAAATTCGGCCTGCAGAAAATTTCCGGGGACTGGCGCTCACAGCCGCCCATGAAGGCGAAGGTCACCGCGTGGCAGGGCGCGAACCGCTTCGCACTCGACACCGGGCAGGTTTGGGAAGGCACCGAATCAATCCCGTTCGAACTGTTGGGGCAGGAGGTCACCATCGAGGCTCGGCCGCTGGGGGCCTACGAGCTGCGGCTGAATGAGAACTCGATGGCCGTCCGCGTGCGCCGTCTGCAGTGAGCGGACCGAGCCAGGGCCACCACGGATGACCACGGATCGGCACGGCTTCGGGGAATCGGCGCCGGAACTCCCGGCTGCTTTCCCGAAGCTATCGCGAAAAAAGAATGGTCGTGTGGTGGCCGTCTGTCCGCGCCGGTATCCGTCCGCCTCCATCCGTGGTTCAGCTGAATTGACCGGCTGAACCGACCCATGCTGCGCCTCGCCAATCGCAACTTGCAGGTCGAGCTGCTCGACCCGGCCGACGACGCCGCGCGCCGCGGTCCGCGCTACTGCCGCGGCGGCTACATCTGGCAGGTGCATGATGTGGCGCGAGGCCCGTTGGTCAGCGGACCCGAGTACCCGCATCCGGATCCGACGCCGTTCAACGGCCAGGGATTACCCGAGTCGTTGCGCCATCGCACCCGCGACGGGCGCCCGCTGACGTGGCGCGGCGCGGAGGGGCTGGGCATCGGCATCGGAAAGCTCAGCGCGGGCGCCGGCAACGACGTGAAGCTCGAGGAGCCGTGCTCGTGGGCAGTCAGCGGCGACTCCACGCAACTCGTCTTTCAGACGCGCCAGGAGGCCGCCGGCTTCGCCTGCGAGTTGAGCCGCAAGGTTGAGTTGCGCGACCGCGCGGTCGTTTCGGCCACGCAACTCACCAACGTCGGCCCCACCGCCCTCAACCTGCAGTGGTTCGCGCATCCCTTCTGGGCCCTGAGCGGAGGCCGCGCGCGGGTGAATCTGCCCGACGGCACGACGTTGCCGGAAAATCCGGGCTTCGCCGTCGACGCCGCGGGCGTCCTCACCTTCCGCCGCCCGTTTGTCACGCCCAAGGATGACCAGTTCGCCCTGCTTTCGCTGCCCCCGGGACGCCCGCTCGCGGTGACACTCGATCATCCCTTCCTGCCAGGAGTTGCCTTCTCCACCGACTTTGCCCCCGACGAGTGTCCCGTCTGGGCCAACGCCCGCACCATCTCCGTAGAGCCCTACCTCAACCTCGCTATCCCGCCGGGCGAAACCCGCCACTGGTCGGCCGAGCACCGCTTCCTCCCCGTCTGAAGCCTCCCCCCCCAAAGGGGTCAGGGCGTTGAACGTTTGCCGCGCGCCTCGTAAAGACGGCCCTGCAAACAGAAAACGCCCTGACCCCTTTTTCGGGGGCCGTATCAACCCGTGTCGATCCGTGGTTGCTCTCCGCAGTCCACTTCGGAATCGCCTTCCGCCGCGACGGCGGAGCAGGTTCACCACTTTAACCCCGCCCCTCGTGAAAACTTCCCGTCTGTTGCTGGCCTCGTTCCTGATCCCCGCCGTCCTCGTTCCTGCGCTCTCCGCCGCTTCCGCGCCGCCTTCGGTTCCCGGCCCCGCCGATCTCATGTTCGCGGAATACTTCCGCGCCGAGACCGCACGCCTCGCGGACGCCTCGCTCGCCGATGTTCGCACCCTCGATGACTGGAAGGCTCGCCGGGCGACCTACCGCGACCAGTTGCTGGAGATGCTCGGCCTCTCGCCGCTGCCCGAGCGGACCGACCTCAAACCGGTCGTGACCGGGCGCGTCGAGCACGCGGATTTCACCGTCGAGAAGCTGCATTTCCAATCGCTGCCCGGGCTGTACGTGACGGCCAACCTCTACGTGCCACGCTTGCCCGGGGGCAAAAGAGCGCCCGCGATCCTCTACGCCTGCGGCCATGCCGTGGTGAAGGACGGCGAGACCGTGCTAGGCAACAAGACGGGTTACCAACACCACGGCGCGTGGTTTGCGCGTCACGGCTACGTCTGCCTCGCGATCGACACGATTCAACTCGGCGAGCTTGAGGGCGTGCACCACGGCACACGGCGCTTCGGCATGTACTGGTGGAATTCCCGCGGCTACACGCCCGCCGGCGTCGAGGCGTGGAACGGCATGCGCGCAGTCGACTACCTGCAATCCCGGCCCGAGGTCGACCCCGAGCGCATCGGCATGACCGGCCGTTCCGGAGGCGGCGCCTACACCTGGTACACCGCGGCGCTCGACGAGCGTATCCGCGTGGCCGTGCCGGTCGCGGGCATCACGGACCTGCACAACCACGTCATCGACGGCGTGGTCAAGGGCCACTGCGACTGCATGTACCTGGTGAACACGCACCGCTGGGACTACGGCCACCTCGCCGCCCTGCTCGCGCCGCGCCCGCTCCTGATCGCCAACACCGACAAGGATCCGATCTTCCCCCTCGACGGCGTGGTGCGCGTGCATGCGGCCGCCGCACGGATCTACGCGCTGCACAAGGCGTCGGACCGCCTCGGGCTCCTCGTCACCGAAGGCCCGCACAAGGACACGCAGGACCTGCAGGTGCCGGCGTTCCGCTGGTTCAATCGTTTTCTGAAACGCGAGGAGCCGCTGATCACCACGCCGGCCGAGAAACTTTTCGAGCCCCGCGACCTGCGGGTCTTCGCGCCGGGTACCAAACCCGCCGACGAGCGCACGACGAAGATCCACGAGAGCTTCGTCCCGGAGGCCAGGCCCGCGCTCCCGGCCGACAATGCCGCGTGGGCGGCGGCGCGCGACGGCTGGCGGCGCGATCTCCGCGCGAAATCATTCGCCGGCTGGCCCGCCGCGCAGGAACCGCTGCGGTTATCCCGGCTCGGCGGCGACGCCTCGGGGGAGCGCTGGGAATTCACGACCCAGGGTCCGGTGCGCCTTCCCTTGCTCGTTCGTCCGGCCGCCGGCGGCGCACGTCCCACCGAGGTGATCCTGCGCGTCGTCGACCGCGAAGAACCGATGTCAACCGTGCCGGCCGGCGCCGCCGTGGTGACTTTCTTCCCGCGCGGTTTGGGGCCGACGGCCTCCACGTTGAACGCCGCCGACCAGAACGAGGTTCGCCGCCGCTACCTGCTGCTCGGCCAGACGGTCGACGGCATGCGGGTATGGGACATCTACCGCGCGATCGCCGCGCTGCGTTCACCGGAGCTTTTCGGCAACACGCCGATACGTCTGGTCGGCCATCGCGATCAAGCGGTGAACGCGGTCTACGCTTCCCTGTTCATCGACGGACTGGCCGCGGTCGAGCTGCGAGACGCGCCCGCATCGCACCGCGAGGGACCGGATTACCTCAACGTGCTTCGTTTCCTCGATGTGCCCCAGGCGGTCGCGATGGCCGCGGAACGCCAGCCCGTCAGCCTGCCCGGTGCCGACCGCGACGCATGGTCCTGGACCGCGGAAACCGCCCGCCGCCTCCGCTGGCCCGCGGACCGGCTGAAATTCTGAAGGTCCGTCCGAAGAGGACCCGAAAGTTCACCGCGAAAAACTCGAGGGCCACGAAACCGGATTGAGCCCACGGAACACCCGGAAAACGCGGAAAGGGGAACCCCGCGGGGCAGCGTTGGTATCGAGGACGGAGAGAGTCCGGAAATCAGGAACTCCGAGCTTCGGCGCGAGGTGGCTCGAATACGCCGCAAAGCGGGCTCGCGGAAAACGCGGAAAGACTCGGTGCCTCCGACCTGTTCCGTGGCTTCCGCGCGCTCCGTGGGCCACCTCTTTTCGGCCGCGCCCACTTCCTCCCCACTCCCTCTCGCCTTCCCTTATCCCTCCCGGCGCGGCTCCGGCACGAGGCGCCACACGGCGTAGGAGACCACCATCGTCGCGAGGAAGGTGATCACCGCGGTGGAAAACGAGTCGTCCGCCGCCAGGGAGTAGACGAGCGCGACGAGGAAGTTCGGGACCAGCGTGACCAGCACGATGCGGCGCACGGGAATACCCATCGCCGCCGCGATGATCACCGAGGCTTCGGCCAGCACCGGCACGCTGCGCAGGCACGCGAGGGTGAGGCCGAGCCGGCGTTGCAGCGAGCCGCGCAGCCGCGCGATCTCGGCGTCCGGGAAAAATCTCGGCGCGATCCGTCCGACCGCCACGCGGCCGAGCCATGCGGCCGCGAGTACGCCGGCGCTCATGCCGATGGTGCCGCCGATGACACCCGCCAACCAGCCGGCCTTCGCCGCAAGGTACATGATTACCAACGTGGCCGGCACCGGGGCGACCGAGTCAACCGCCAGCAGCGCGACCGCGATCACGGTGAGCGCACCCACCTGCTGTTCCCGCGTCTTCAGGAGCGGCAGCACGAACTCCTCGCCGAACACCGCGAACGGCAGGCAGACGAGCGTGAGCACGAACAGGAGGAAGAGTCCGGCGCGGACGGTCTGGCGGGAAGGAAGCGGCACGGCGGAAGGCTACTCGTTGATGCGGCCCGTGACCCGGGCGAGGAACTTGATCGCGTAGAAGTAGGCGCGTTCACGCACGAGCATCGGGTCGCCGGCCGAACCCTCGACGCCGAGCTCCGAGATGTCGTCGAGCACGGGGCCCTCGAGCGGGTGCAGCGCGATGTACGTGAGGACCTTCCTGAGGTTCTCGCGCGGGTAGGTGTCGAGCAGGTGCTGGTAGACCAGCCGCGGCAGGTAGCGCTCCACCGGCAGCTGGATCGAGTCGGGCACGGCGGCGACATAGAGCAGGTTGCGGATACAGTAGAGCTCGTCGCCGTCGGCTCCGGGCGACCAGGTGGCCATGCGCTCCTTCACCTTGTCGACCTGTTCCTTCACGAAATCATCCATCTCCTCGTCGGGCGCCGCCATCGGCGAAACCACCCCGTGGTCGGGCGGGACACGATAGTCCAGGCCCTCCCAGTCGGCGGCCGTGATCTTCATCCAGACCGGGTCGGGCTTCTTCGGCGCCGGCGGCGCCACGGGGGCGGGAGCAGGGGCGACCGCGACCGGGGCCAGCAGGGCCGGCGACGGCGTGGGCGCGACGGCGGGATTTGCCGGCGCGGTTTTCGGCGACACCGCGGGCGGCGGCTCGGCGTCGGCGGGCACCGCGATGCGGCCCCGGATCTCGGCGAGCAGGCCGACGGCGAGCCACGTGGCGAACGCGGGCAGCAGCCAGACCTTGCCGGGCAGCCGCGCGAACCGCTGCTGGGCGTCCCAACGGAAAAGCCGCGCCCCGGCCACACATCCCGCCGCGCCCGTGAGGAAGAGCGCCAGCAGGCTGAAGCGCAGCCCCGGCAAACCCGGGCCGGTCACGCAACCCTGGATGGCCTCGACCGCGTAACGTCCCGGGAAAAACGCCGAGACGTGCTGCGCCCACTCCGGCAGCGCGGCGAGCCGCACCGCCACGCCGCCGATAATCAGCATCGGCAGGAAGATGCATTGGCCGAGCGCCTGCACCGCCGGGACGTTGTCCGCGAGCGCCGCGATCACGAGGCCGAGCCCGATGAACGCGAACGCCACGAGTGAGAACGCCACCCACAGTGAAAGGGGATGCTCGGGAAACGTCATCCCCAGCGCCAGCGCCGCACCCAGTTGGAGCAGGCCCGCCGTGAGGATGATCAGGTAGCGAGCGAGCACCGTGCTCGTGATCACCACCCAAACCGGCACCGGCGCCAGCCGGTATCGGCGCCACACGCCGCGCTCGCGTTCGCTCACGAGGGTCGTGGGCAGCCCGAAGCAGGCGCCTCCCAGCACCGCGACGGTCAGCAATTCACCCATGTGGCGCAGCAGCGGCACGCGCTCGTGGCGGTACAACACCCAGAACGCCACGAGGAAAATCAGCGGGAAAAGATAACCGTAGAGCAGCGCGAGGCGGTTGCGGAAATGCAGCCGCAGCGAGATCCGCAGGTGCTCGGCCAAGGCGTTCATGCCGCCACCTCCTCGCCACGCGTCAGGCCGAGATAAACATCCTCCAGCGTCGCGCGCCGCACCCGCAGGTCGACCAGCGCGTTGCCGCTCGCCGCCAAAGTCGCCCCGAGCGCAGCCACCGCCGCGGTCGCGTCGGCCGCCGCGAACCTCCAATCCGTCCCGTCCCCTCGCAGATCAGAAACCCCGGGCAGCCGCGCCAGCACCGCCGCCTCCAGCGGGGCCGCCACCCGCAGCGCCACCGCGTGCGGCGCCCCGGCCGCCGCGACGAGATCGCGCGGTCGGCCCGACGCCGTGATGCGGCCCCGGTCGACGATCGCCACGCGGTCGCAGAGTTCCTCCGCCTCGTCCAAGTGATGCGTCGTCAACAGCACCGTGCAGCCGTCGGCCTTCATCCGCCCGATCGCCGCCAGCAATTCCCGGCGCGCCTGCGGGTCCAATCCGGTCGTGGGCTCATCGAGCACCACCAGCTCGGGCCGGTTCACGAACGCGAGCGCGAGCGCCAGACGCTGGCGCTGTCCGCCGGAAAGGGTGTCGAGCGCCGCGTCCGCCTTTGCCCCGAGGTCAAAGCGCGCCAGCAACTCATCGGCGGGCACCCCGCCGCCGTAAAGGGCCCCGAAGAGCCGCAGCGCCTCGCGCGGCGTGATCTTGTCCTGCAGCGAGGTCGACTGCAGCGCCACGCCGATCCGGCGTTTCACCTCGCGCGGCTGACGACGGGCGTCGAGACCGCACACGAACAGGTCACCGGCGTCGGGTTCACGCAGCCCCACCAGGCACTCGACGATCGTCGTCTTGCCCGCGCCGTTGGGTCCCAGCAGGCCGAAGATCTCGCCGCGGCCGACCGTGAAGTCCACCCCGCGCACCGCCTCCAATCCGCCGTAGGCCTTACGCAGACCGCGGACCTCGATCGACAGGGGGGCGGGATCGGACATGCGGGACGAGTAGACGGGGGTGACGGCCGCGCAAGCGCTCAGGTTGAGCTCAGGTGGTTAGCCCCAGCAGACCGCGGGTGAGCTGGAAGTCGACCGCGCCGTTGCGCTGCACCGCGACTTGGCGCTCACCACCCGCGACGGCGCCGATCCATTCGGCGAGCAGCGCGGCGGCCGCGGCCGGGGCGGCGGGCAGGAAAGCGTCGATATCCTCCGCCACGACCGTGCCGCGCTGATCCGCTGCCGCGAACTGGATCACCGGCATCATCGGGTGGCCCTGGCGCGCGTGATCGCGCACCAGTCCGGCCGCCACCTGCGCGCCGCAGGCGCAGAGCCCCGTGAGGTTTTCGACCCAGTGGTCGGTTTCGGTGGCAACAAGATGCAGCCCCGGCACGGCGAACGGCTCGCCGTAAGCGAGTGTGGCGCGGGGCGCGACTTCACCTAGAAGCGCCGCGCGGAACGGCCCCACGGCCAGCAGCGGGTCACTTTCGGGCAACACCACCGAGCCACCGGCGGCGAGCACGGCGCGCGCGACGGCGGCGAACGCCCGCGATGAGGCGTCGTCAACCGGACCGGCGGAAAGCAGCGCGAGGTTTGGCGCGCCTTGGGGAACCAGGGCCGCCGCGGCAGGCGCCGCCGCGAGGCGCTCCTCGAACCATGCCTCCACTCGGCCCAGAGCGCGCTCGATGCCGCCGTCGAGCTGCACACTCGCCCAACCGAAACGCGCGGGGTCGACCCCGGCGGCGGCAAGGTGGTGGCGCATGACATCGTTGGGCACTTTCTCGCACCCGTGCTCCAGCAGGAGCGCGGAAGCCACGTTCGGATGCGTGAGATAACCGCGATAGGTTCGGTGCAACAGCTGGTACATCGTCTCGCCACCGAACCCGCACCCCTCGGTGTGCAGGAAACCGAGGAAGCGCGAGAGCCCGGTCCCCTTGGCCAGCCCGCGGGCGTTAAGCCGCTCGGCGGCCAGCCGAGCGATCTGCGTGGAGCAGAGACTGGTGGGGAGAATCAAGCCGAGGCGCTCCGTCGCACCGCGTCCACCGGAACCGGCGATGAGGCGGAGCGGCGGCAGCGTCACCGGCGGCACATCCGCGACATTAACAACCGGCAGCGGACGCCCGTCCGGAGCCACGCGCGCGCGCAGTTCAACGAGGCGCGAGGTGTCGGTCTGCCGCCAATTGCGCCACACCGAGACCTGGGCGTGACCGGCGTGCTCACCGCGCGTCCGGCGGCCGCCCGCCGTATCCACCGCCAACTCGAAATACTCGGCGGCCAGCGCCTCCATCGGCTCGCCGTCGAGGTAGCGCCCGGCGTTGATGTCCATCTCGTGCCGGAGCAACTCGTGACGGCGCGTCGTGGTGGTGACCTTGAGGGTCGGCACGAACGGGAAGTTAGTGATCGAGCCGTTGCCCGTGGCGAAGAGGATGAGATTGCAACCTGCACCCACCTGGCCGGCGATGCCCTCGAGATCGTTGCCGGGCCCGTTCATGAACGTGAAACCCGGGTCCGCGAGATCGCGCAGGGGCTGGGCGTACTCGATCAGGCTCTGGAGCGGCGTGCGGGGATCCTTCTTGTGCACGGCGCCGAGTGATTTCAGCGCGATGTTGTAGAGCCCGCGGAAGCGGTTGCCGGCCGAGGGGTTGCTTTCGGCGGTGAGTCCGTGCCAGGCGAGTTTCTCCCGGAAGCGGTCGAGCATCGCCGTGAACGCGCGCGCGGTCGCGAGGTCGCGCACGTTAGCCAGCAGGTAGTCCTCGGCGCCCATCGACTCGTCGGTCTCCGTGAGCACACCGGTGGCGCCATGCCGGATCGCCTCGTGCACCAACGCGCCGGCCAGCGGATTGCCCGACACGCCCGAGAACGCATCGGATCCGCCGCATTGCAGCGCGATCCGGAGGCCAGACAGCGGTTCCGCGGTGCGCGCGCAGGCAGCCGCCGCCGGCAACCAGCCGCGCACCAGCCGCTCACCCTCCGCGAGGCCCGCCGCCAGACCCCGGCCAAGGCTCAGGAACGCATGTGGCACGTGATCAAGCGGGTAGCTTTGCTCGCGCAGAAAGGAGTCGAGCCGGCGGTTGTTGAGAGGTTCCGGCCCTTGGTCGACGGCGAGCACCGCGGCGATGTTGGGGTGCACCATGAAGCCGCCGAGCGCCCGCAGGACCTCGAGGCCGTTGTTACCGTCCTCCGGCGCGCCGCCCTCGGTGTGCGCCACGGCCACGATGCCGTCGATCCCAGGGGTCACCCGCGCCAACGGCTGCAGCCGCGCGGTGAGCTGCCGCGCGAAACTCGCGGCGCGGGACGAGGTGCCCAGAATGACGACGAAGTTGCGCGTGCCTGTGCCGCGGTTGCCGGGCCGGCGGTAGCCTTGGAATGTGCGCGCCGGCGAAGCGCGCGGGACGGGCGGCGCCGGATGAATCCGCGATTCGTCGAGACGGAAAGGCTCCAGGCCGTCCTCGAAATTGGCCGCCTCGGGTAATCGCGCGCCATCGATGCGGCGGACCGCCAACGCCGCGAGCATGGCGGCGTTGGCGACGTAGTCCCCGGGGGCGATCGCGCGAATCGCGCGCCCGAACGGCAGCCCCCACGATAGCAACGACGCGCCGGATACGATTGGCGCCACCGCGAACCGGTGCCCCTCGAGCACGGTGTGCGGCAAAGCCCGCGCGCCCGACGGCAACGCGATTTTCTCCCCGGCCTCGATCCGGCGGATCGCGATCGCGACATTGTCCCCCGGCGCGGGCAGACGGCAGACGGCTTGAAGCGGCAACGGCACACCCGGAGCGAAACGCCCGCCCCCGCCGGGCGCGAGTGCGCAGTCGGGGCCGGATAGCAGATCATCCGCGGCAAGCGGCCGCGGCTGCCCCGCAGGCACTTCGACACGAAGGTCCGCCTGCGCGGGAGGCATGCCGCATCCCTACCCCTTCAGTCCCTGGCGCACCATCGCCACGGCGATGGCGGCGAGGAGCATTGAGATGATCTTGGAGATTGCGCGCAGGCCGGTGGCGCCGATGCGGCGGGCGAGGATGTCGCTGTAGGCGAAGGCGAGCACCACGAGGACGAGGTTCACGACCAGCGCGGCCAACGTGAGCGGCATGCCGTGGGTCTGCGTCAAGAGCAGCAGCGTCGCGATGAGCGCGGGGCCGGCGATCAGCGGCATCCCGAGCGGCACCACGCCGAAGTCGTCGGAGAGTTTTTCGGGCTCGCCGCCCGATTGGACGAGGTCACGCGCGGCGAGCATGAACAGGATCAACCCGCCGGCCACCTGGAAGTCCGTCACCGAGATGCCCAGCGCGCGGAAGATGCTAGCGCCGAGGAAGAGAAACAGCAGCGCCACGCCGCCGCCGGTCAGCGTCGCCTGCCGCGCGATCTTTTGCCGACGCTCCGCGGCAACGCCCTGCCCCAGCCCGAGGAAGATCGCGGCCAGCCCCACAGGGTCGATGGCCACGAAAAGCGGGATGAAGGCCTGCAGGAAGCGGGAGAAGAGGTCGGCGATGTGGCGAACCTAGCCTTGCCGGGCCCGGCGGCAAGCGAGGGTCCGGACCCGAACGCGGGCTTGCGCCTCCGCAGTCGAAGGTTCCCCTTTTTAGCCATGGCCGAAAAGAAACGCCCCGCCCCCACCACCGCTGAACGCCCGCCGCGCAGCAGCGCCGATCGCAAGTCCAACGCCGGCAACACGCCCGAGCCTTGGGAGATGTGCGCCCGCCTCGAGTACGGCGGCGACCGAAGCTTTGCGTGGAGCGTCCGCGAACAGGTGATCGACTCGGGACCCGAGGATCGCGCCCGAATCGAGGACCAACTCCTCAAGGCGCTCGCCCTGCCCGGATGCACCGATGCCGGCCGGGCTTTCCTTTGCCAGATGCTGGCGCTCGTCGCATCGGTGAAGAGCGTACCCGCGCTCGCGGCTCTCCTGAAGGACGGGAAGTCGGCCGATGAGGCCCGCTACGCGGTCCAGCAGATCGCTGGGCCCGAAGCGGCGGCTGCGCTCCGCGACGCCTTGGGTTCCCTCTCCGGCGCGCCCAAGGCCGGCGTGATCGGCAGCATCGCCCACCGCCGTGACACCACCGCCCGCGCGGTGCTCGCCGGCATCCGTGAAAATCCCTCCGAGGCTCCCGTCGTCCGTGAAGCCGCGGCCCGCGCCCTCGCCCACCTCTCCTGAGCCCCCGCCCATGAATCTCCCCGCTCTCCCCCTCAGCCGCCGTCGTTTTCTCCGCTCCTCCGGGCTCGCCACCGCGGCCGCCGCGGCTCCGCTCATCCTGCCCTCCGGCCTGCGCGGCCAGAATGCCCCCAGCCGCAAGATCACCGTGGGCATCGTGGGCTCCGGCAACATCGCCGACAGCCATTACGGCGCCCTGCTGGGCGACGAGAACGTGCGCATCCTCGGGGTGTGCGACGTCGACCGTGAGCGCCGCGATGAAGGCGCCGAGCGCGTCAACAAGGCCTACGGCAACAAGGACTGCCGCGCCTACGCCGACTTCCGCGAACTTAACCGCCGAACCGACATCGACACGGTGTTCGTCTGCACGCCCGACCACTGGCACGCGCTCGTGGCGATCGACGCGATGCGCAACGGCAAGGACGTCTACATCGAGAAGCCGATGACCCTCACCATCGAGGAGGGCCGGGCGGTCGTGGCGGCGGCGCGCAAGCACAACCGCGTCGCACAGCACGGCACCCAGCACCGCTCGATGAAGCGCTTCCACGACGTCGCCGAGTACGTGCGCAACGGCGGCCTTGGGAAACTACACCGCATCGAGTGCTTCATCCCGCCGAACAACCGGCACTGCGGCGCCACGTGGAAAACGGAGGCCGTGCCGGAGGGTCTCGACTGGGACATGTGGCTCGGGCCGGCGCCGTGGCGCCCGTACTCGTCGCTCGGTTGCCACTACAACTTCCGCTTCATCTCCGACGCCGCCTACGGCCAGGTGACCAACTGGGGCGCACACTACCTCGACATCGGCCAGTGGGCGATGGATGCCGACGCCGGCGGTCCCGTCTCCGTCGAGGGTCGCGGCGAGTTCCCGAGCTCGGGCCTGTTCACGAACGCGACGAAGGTCGACTTCACCGTGCGCTACGCGAACGGCGTGCCGATGCACTGCCGCACGCGTTACGAAGGTGGCGGCACGTCGCGCTTTGTGGGCGAGCGCGGCTGGCTGGACATCGCGCGTAACAAGATGAGCGCGTCGAATCCTGATCTGCTCCGCGAGATGCAGGCGCCCGGGAAAAAGATCCAGCTCGAGCTGAGCAACAACCACCACGACAACTTCTTCGGCTGCGTGCGCTCGCGCGGTAAGCCGATCGCGGACGTCGAGATCGGCCACCGCACGACGACCGTGTGCAACCTCGGCCAGATCGCGATGGTGCTCGGCCGTCCTCTCAAGTGGGACCCGGTCAAGGAGGAGTTTGTCGGCGACGACATGGCGAACCGTCTGCGCGGCCGCGCGATGCGATCGCCCTGGTCGCTCGCCTAAGGACCCATCCCCAAGGGGTCAGGGCGTTTTTTGTTTATGCCCAACCCTTAAACGTTCAACGCCCTGACCCCATAACCAAGGGGTCAGGGCGTTGGGCGTTTAGCGATCGAAGTGAACGGACCGGGTCCGGTTAAGCACACTTACGTAAAACCTTGTTGGCTATGTTTATGGACGCTGCACGGCGGGGCGCCACTTCTTGAGCTCGGCCTTCGGATGGCAAGGGGGCAAAGCCGCATAAACCCAATGCTGCAAAACGTTCAACGCCCTGACCCCTTGGGGCGGGGCGGGCTGGGTCACTCGATCCGTCCCTCGTCGAAATCCATGAGATCGGGGACGCTCTTGATGTCTTCGACCCGGTCGGTGCAGCCCATCGCGGTGAGCGCCTCGCGCAGGAAGTCGCGGCCCGCGACGGTCATGCCCATCTGTACGTAGCGCCGGTTCCATTGCGGCGCGCGCGGATCGGCCGGCAACAGGGCGCGCAGCCCCGCTTCCACCGCCGCGTCGTCAGGCGCTTCGAAGACGACCCGCTCGACTGCGTTGGGCTCGATCCCGAGATGCTGGCAAAGGAAACGATCGCACCCGCGCTTGTAATTCTTGGCGTAGCTTGCCGGAAGCGCGCCGTGAGCTTTCACGTGCCGACACTTCGCGAGAAAACGCGGCAGGTGCAGGAGACCGGTGGAGGGATGCGGCAGGTAGGGCGAAGGCAGCGAGGCAAGGATCTCACCGCTGGAGCCGGGAATGGGCCGGGAGGGCATATCGGAAAAGGCACACCCGCCGCGCCGGATCGCCAGCCGGAAACGCGAATGAGGCAGGCGGCGGCGGGGCCCCACGAAACACGCGAAAGGCACGAACCCATGAAGGTCTGACTTTCCATGGCTTGAACCGTAAGGTCGGGAAGACCGTGAAGGATCGGACGGCATTCGCGCGCTCATTCGTATCCGATTTCTTCGCACGATCTGCGGAGAAAAATCCGCCCCCGTCGGAACCGTATTCAGTGGCCCGGACCTTGGTGATATCCGCGGCGGGCGGCCGCGGCCACACCTTACCTCATTTGTGACGAATCGCCGGACACTTCGTCGTCACGAAAACCGTGCGCTGTAGCCGAGGACGTTTACCCGCCTGAGGCGGGCTCCCCCGGATTTCAGGGATCTCCTCCCATTTCACTTATCCCGCCTGATCCACGCACGCCGCAGCGCTATGATCGAAACCCGGGGCTTCTCGGCACAACTTCCCTCGGTCACGCCGGCGGCGCATTTTCTGCGCGGTCTGCGCCGTCCACGGCTCAAGTTCGCGAAACCGGGAACGACTTTCGGCCGTCCGATCGCCGGCATAGTCCGGGGTCGCCGGACCCCGGCTACAGACGAATCGCATTTATCCGTGTCGATTCGGGTCCATCCTTAATTGACCCCTCGCAAGGGTATCCGGAGACGCCCCCCGCCGGGTACGCGGCTCTACGGTGCGCCCGCGCGGATTTTTTCCAGCAGCGCCTTCATCTCGGCGAACTTCGCGGGCTCCTTGGTCGACAGGTCCTGGGTTTCGCCGAGATCGCGGGCGAGGTTGACCAGCATCGGCGGGCCGCCCGCCTTGCCCTTGGCCTTCGCCTTGGCGCCCGCTTCGCCGCGGGTGTCGGCCGCGCGGATCGGCTGCGCGACCTGCAGGTATTTCCAATCGCCGGCGATCAGCGCGAACGGTCCTTCGGTGCCGCCGTTGTGAGCGACAAAATGCGGACGCACCGGTGCGGCGGTTTTTTCCCCCACCAACGCGGGCAGGATACTGTAGCTGTCGCGGCACTGCCCGGCCGGCACAGGTGTGCCCGTGATCGCGGCGAAAGTCGCGGGCATGTCGAGGTGGGCGATGAGCACGTCGGATGTCGCGCCGCGCGGGACGCGCCCGGGCCAACGCGCGAGGAAAGGCACCCGGTGTCCACCCTCCCAGAGGGATCCCTTGTAGCCGCGCAGCGGGTGGTTCGGGTGGTAATCGAAACGGCCGACATCCTCGTAGCCGTCGTCCATCACGCCGCCGTTGTCGCTGGTGAAGATGACGAGGGTGTTATCCGCCAGCTTCAGCCGGTCCAGCGTGGCGAGGACCTTTGCGACCAGATCATCGAGTTCCTCGATCGCATCCCCCCGCGTGCCGCCGGCGCTGCGGCCCGCGAAACGCGGATGCGGCACGCGGGGCACATGGATGCCGTGGGTGGCGAGGTAGAGAAAGAAGGGGGCGCCCGCGCTCCGCTCGATGAAAGACACCGCGCGCGCGGCGAAGGTGTCGGACATGTCCTCGTCCTTCCAAAGCGCGGCCTTGCCGCCGGTCATCCAGCCGATGCGGCCGACGCCGTTGATGATGGTGAAGTCGTGGCCATGGGTGTGGCGCAGGCGGAGCAGTTCCGGATTCTCACGGCCGGTGGGCTCGTTGCCGACTTTCTCGCGGTAGCTCACGCGGATCGGGTCGCGGGGATCGAGGCCCACGACGCGGCGATCCTCGACGTAGACGCAGGGCACGCGGTCGCCGGTGGCCGGCAGGAGAAAGGCATGGTCGAAGCCGATCTCGAGCGGGCCGGGCTTGATCTGGCCGTTCCAGTCGGGACCGCCCTCGGGCCCGAGGCCGAGGTGCCACTTGCCGACCACGCCGGTGCGGTAGCCGGCTGACTTGAGCAAGGAGGCGACGGTGGTCGTGCCGGGCGGGATGCTCAGCGGGGAGTCACCGGGCGCGATGGCGGAACCGGGCCGCTGCCGCCACGAGTAGGTGCCCGTGAGGAAAGCGCGTCGGGTGGGCGTGCAAGTCGACGCCGGCGAATGCGCGTTCGTGAAACGGATGCCGTCGCGAGCGAGCGAGTCGAGCGCCGGCGTGCGTGCGTGTTTACCGCCGGTGCACGAGAGGTCGGCGTAGCCGATGTCGTCGGCGAGGATGAAGATGATGTTGGGCCGGCCGGCAGGCGCGGACGAAGCCATGGTCACGGCGAAGAAGGCGAGGACGGCGACGAGCAGCGGACGGGGTGCGGAGATCATGGGGAGAACGGGGGAAAGAGACGCCGCCACGGAAGAAGCGGTAACCGGTTGAAACCCTTGCGGCTCAGACGCCGAGGCGCGGCAGCGCGAGATGGAACAAGCCGACGTGGGAAGCCTGGGAAAAACTTCCGTCGCGGATCAACCCGTGCACGGCGGAAATAGGGAATAAGCCGCACTCGATCGCCTCGGTGTCGTCGAGTTCCAGCGATCCCGTGACAGTGACATCCTCGGCGAGGAAGCAGTGCACGCGATTGGTCTGGCGCGCGGGGTTGGGATGCAGGGCGGCGACGAAGCTCCAGCGCGGAGCGGTCGCGCCGGTCTCCTCGCGCAACTCGCGTTGCGCCGCCGCCAGCGGCTCCTCGCCGGCATTGATCCAGCCGCCCGGCAATTCCCAGGTGAAGACGTCCGCCGGGTATCGGTACTGGCGCACGAGCAGGATCTCCCGCGCGGCGCTGACGGCGACGGTGTGCACCCAGTCGGGCTCCTCCATGACGTAGAACGGGTCGAGGACGACACCCGGCTTCAGCTCGCAACGGTCGGCGCGCAGCCGCAGCCAGCGGTCTCGCACGACGTCGCGGCGAGAGAGGGTCTTCCAACGCTGGGGCTTCATCGGGGAAAAATCGGGGAGGGCCGGTTTCACGCACCGCCTGCACGTCTAGCGTGAGCCGGACCGGAAGGTGCCGCCGGCTCAGGCCTTCGCCACCGGAGTCGTGTAACCCCCGCCCGCCGGGCCGCCCGCGGGGATCAGCGGGGTGTGTTTGCCGATGGGCCCCAGATAGGCCGCAGCGCCCGCTGCCATCAGGCCAAGTTCGGTCGGTCCCATGAGGAATTGAAATCCGGCGGCGCGGTGCCGCTCAACGTCAGCGGGGGTGATGGCCGGCCGGCCGATAAACTTCCCGTGGCGACGGGCCGCATCGGCGATGCGCTTCACCGCCGCCTCGAGCTCGGGCACGTCCTGCCGGCCGCGGAAGCCGAGCGAGAAAGAGAGGTCGCTCGTGCCGATAAAGATGACGTCGATGCCGGGGGTCGCGGCGATTTCTTCCGCGTTCCGCAGGCCCTCGGCGTCCTCGACGACGGCGACGGCGAGCACGGCATCGTCGGCGAAGTCGTGGTATCCCTCCGGGGCCTGCCAGCGGATCGCGGCCAGGTCGGAACCACAGCCCCGCAGGCCCCGCGGCGGGTAACGGCAGCCGTCGGCCAAGCGGCGGGCATCCTCCGGCGTGCGGGTGAACGGCGTGATGATGCCGAGCACGCCCGTGTCGAGGAAACGTTTGATGGTCCAAAGCTCGTTCACCGCCGGGCGGGCGAAAGGCACGGCGGGCAGACCACGCGTCGCGAGCACGATCTGCCGCAGCGTCTCGTGCGAAACCGGCGAGTGTTCCATCTCCACCCAAAGAAAATCGAAGCCGAGCTGCGCGCCGAGCGCGGCGGTCTCCACGTTGCCCGACCACACCATCATGCCGACGACCGCCTCGCCGCGGCGCATCTTTTCCTTCACGGCGTTGACCATGCGGGGAGCGGGGGAAGGCGGGGTATTCATGGCGGGGGGGAGGCTCGGCGTCGCACCCTCGCAACTCAAGCGTCGATCAGCAGGGAGTCCGCGGGCCATGCCGGTTTTGATCCGCCGCTCAGCGCGTGATACGTGTGAGGCGGAAACGGGGTTTAAACAGAGCGGCCGGGAATATCGGAAAGGATCACGGTCCATGAGCCGCGTCCGCGTGATCCCCGCTAAGACATCCGCGGAAGAACCCGCGATGTCCGGAAGGGCCTTCGGCGGTCGGTTGCGCGGGCGGACCCAGGGCTGCAGCCTCGGCTACACCAAAGCTGTGTTTCCCGAAAGGGTTTCGGTTGCGGCGGAGCAGCGCGGGAACTTCCGCGATCAAAATCCGCCAGCAGGTTCGCCGGATTCGTGCGCCTTGGTGTCCATTCGTGATTCATGCCCAGGACGATCGCGGGGGCTTCGCCACATCGGTCCCTGGCGGGTTCCGGGCTGCTTCGCGGCCATGCCCGGAGTTGGCCACGAAAAGGCGGAGGAGGCGCAAAACAGCGGGCGGAGCCTTGGACCGGTAAGACTCTGGAGTTTGGAAAGGATCACCGCTTTCGCCCCATCCGTGTTTATCCGCGTCCATCCGTGGTTCAGTTCAACCCGGCTTGGGAGGTTCGGCATCAACGCGTGGAGTCCCCACGGTACCGACCGCGGCGGCAGCGACCTCATTCCGGCCGAGACCTTCGTCCGCCCCTTTCCGTGGTCTCCCTGTTTTCTTTTCCCGCTTTTCAGGCGCGAGCGGCGCGCCAGATGGCGAGGCAGCGGCGCACGAGCGCGGGGAGCTCCGCGAGCGGGATCATGTTGGGACCGTCGCTGATCGCGCGATCGGGGTCGGGATGGGTCTCGACGAAGAGGCCGTCGGCGCCGGCCGCGAGCGCGGCGAGCGCGAGCGTGGGCACGAATTCCCGCTGGCCGGAGCTGCGGCCGCCGCCGGCGCCCGGGAGCTGCACGGCGTGAGTGGCGTCGAAGACGGTCGGGTAACCGTTGCGCGCCATGATCGGGAAGGCGCGCATGTCGACCACGAGATTCTGGTAGCCGAAGGTCGTGCCGCGCTCGGTCTGCCAGACCTCGCGCGCGCCGCCCTCGCGCAGCTTGGCGGTGACGTGAGCCATCTCGGGGGGCGAAAGGAACTGGCCCTTCTTCACGTTGACGACGCGCCCCGTGGCGGCGGCCGACAGCAGCAGGTCGGTCTGCCGGCAGAGGAAGGCCGGGATCTGAATCACGTCGCACACCTCCGCCACGCGCGCCATCTGCGCGGTCTCGTGCACGTCGGTGAGCACCGGAAAACCGTGCTCGCGCTTCACCTGCGCGAGGAGCTCAAGGCCGGCCTCGAGACCGGTGCCGCGCTCGCCGGCGAGCGACGTGCGGTTGGCTTTGTCGAAGGAACCCTTGAAGACGAGATTCAGCTCCGGGCACTCGCGGCGGAGCTCGGCGAGCACACCGGCCACCGCGCGGCAAATGCCCTCATTCTCGAGCGAGCAAGGACCGGCGATCAGCAGAAGACGGCGCGGATCGAAGAGCATCGGCGAGGCGGGTGCGGCGCTCACTGGCGCGCGCGGCGGGCCGGGCGCTTCCGCGTCCCGCGCAGCGCGGCGCCGATGAAGGCGGCGAAGAGCGGGTGGGCCTTGCTCGGCTTGGACTGGAACTCGGGGTGGGCCTGCGTGGCGACGAACCACGGGTGGCCCTTGAGCTCGATGACCTCGACGAGGTTGCGGCGCGGATTGACGCCACTGACGACCATCCCGGCGCGCTTCAGGCGGTCGACGTAGGCGTTGTTGACCTCGAAACGGTGCCGGTGGCGCTCGCGCACGCTGTCGGCGCCGTAGGCCCGGTGCGCGAGCGTGCCGGGCGTGAGCGCGCACTCGTAGCTGCCGAGCCGCATGGTCGCGCCCTTGTCGATGACCTTCTTCTGCTCCTCCATCATGTTGATGACGGGATCGGCGCAGGCGGGATCAAACTCGGTGCTATTGGCGCCCTTCAGGCGGAGGACGTTGCGGGCGAACTCGATCACCGCGATCTGGAGCCCGAGACAGAGACCGAAGTAGGGCACGCCGTTCTCGCGCGCGTAGCGGGCGGCGGCGATCTTACCCTCGGTGCCGCGGTCGCCGAAGCCGCCGGGCACGAGGACGCCATCGAGCCCGCGCAGCAGCGAGAGTCCGTTCCGCTTCTCCAGATCCTCCGCGTCGATGCGGCGGATGTTCACCTTGCAGTGGTGGGCGATGCCGGCGTGCGTGATCGACTCGTAGACGGATTTGTAGGCGTCCTGCAGCTCGATGTACTTGCCCACGACGCCGATGGTGACCTCGTGGCGCGGGTTGAGGATGCGGCGGACGATCTCCTCCCAGAGATTCCGCTTCGGCGGCGGGTTTTTCAGTCCGAACAAGTCGAGCACGAGCTGGTCCATGCCCTCCCGCTGCAAGGCCAGGGGCAACTCGTAGATCGAGTGGGCCACATCGCGGCACTCGATCACGGCCTTCACCGGGACGTTGCAGAACATCGAGAGCTTGTCGCGCAGGTCGTGATCCAGCGGATGGTCCGTGCGGCAGACCAGCACGTGCGGCTGGATGCCGATCTCGCGCAGCTTGGCGACCGACTGCTGCGTGGGCTTCGTCTTAAGCTCACCGGCCGCGTTGAGGTACGGAACGAGCGTGACGTGGATGAAGACGGCGTCTTTGGGCCCCACCTCGAGCGCGAACTGCCGCATGGCCTCGAGGAACGGCAGGCCCTCGATGTCGCCGGTCGTGCCGCCGATCTCGGTGATGAGGACATCCGCATCTTTTCCGCCGGCGTAGATGCGCTCCTTGATCTCGTTGGTGACGTGGGGGATGACCTGCACCGTCTTGCCGAGATACGCGCCGCGGCGCTCCTTCTGGATAACCGCCTCGTAAACTTGGCCCGAGGAGAGGCTGTTGAGGCGCGAGAGTTTGCCGCTGGTGAAGCGCTCGTAGTGGCCGAGGTCGAGGTCGGTCTCCGCGCCGTCCTCCAACACGTAGACTTCGCCGTGCTGGAACGGGCTCATCGTGCCCGGATCCACGTTCAGGTAGGGATCGAACTTCTGGATGCGCACCACCAGCCCGCGCATCTCAAGCAGCGCGCCCAGCGACGCTGCCGTCAGTCCTTTGCCCAAGGAGGATACCACCCCGCCCGTGACGAAAATGTATTTCACGGGTCGCGAGGCTGGCGGGCTCCGTCAGCCGCCGGCAAGACAAAGCTCGGCGAGCGGTGATAAAAACCGCGCGGCCGAGGCTAACGCACCAGCTCCCAGGCGACCCAGGCCAGTCCGCCGAGCATGACGGCGAAGATGAGCAGCCAGAGGGTCCACTTCAGGACCTTCATCAGGAGCCAGAGCGCGACCGCGGCGACGGCGGTGCCGGCGAGGATGACCGCCCAGCGCGGATAGGTGCTCAGGTCGAGGGAGAAGGCGCGGACGACAACCTCGGCGAGCGGCATGCCGCCGAGGCAAACGCAGCCGGCGGCCGGTCCAAGAAAAATCATTTGCGCCGGCGTCCGGCCGGCCCCCTCCTCCGCGGGTGCAATCCAAACCCCAGCTGCTCGCGTGGCTCACGTGCGACGGCGTCCACATCGACCCCGGCTCGGGCAAGCACACGATTCTCGGGACCTTCTCGAACATCCAGGGGCGAAAGTTCCCGGTCACGCACCCGTTCATGGTGTGGTTCCTCACCATCACCGACTGTTCCCCGGGCGAGCACAAGCTGCGCATCTCCATGGGGGTCCATCCCACCGCCATGCAGCCGCTGCTCGAGCGGCCGTTCCAGACCCAGAGCCCGCTCCATCGCATCAATCTGATCAACGAGATCCGGGACCTCAGCTTCCCGCAGCCCGGGGAATACTCGCTGCTGATCGAGATCGACGACGAGCCGCTGCTGGCGACCTGCCTCACGGTCACCGGAATTTCCTGAACCATGGCCACCTTCGACCTTATCGGCGTCGGCTCGCCCATCATGGACCTGCTGGCCCGGGTGCCGGACGACTTCCTCCGCCGCCATGTGGCCGGTGACAAGGGAGGCATGGTGCTGGTCGAAGCCGAGGAAATGGCGCGCATCGTCTCGCTCCTCGGGGAGGCTCCTGCGCACGCCACGGGCGGCTCGGCCGCCAACGCCACCTTCAACGCCGCGCGCCTCGGGCTGCGCAGCACATTCCTCGGGAAACTCGGCCACGACGAGGCCGCTGAAATCTACCGCCGCACATTCGAGGCCGCCGGCGTCGACGGACGCCGCTTCAAGCGCGGTCCGCATGCCAACGCCCGGTGCCTCGCCCTCGTCACGCCCGACGCGCAGCGCACCATGCGCACGTGCCTGGGTGCCGCCCTGACGCTCGCGCCGGAGGAGATCTCCGCCGCCGACTTCGCCGGGTGCCGCCACGCCCACATCGAGGGCTACCTCGTCTTCAACCAGGCTCTGGCCGACACCGTGCTCGCCGCGGCCCGCGCGGCCGGCTGCACCACCAGCCTCGATCTCTCGTCGTTCGAGGTGGTGAACGCCTCACGCGCCTGGCTGTTCGGACAGTTCCGCCGCGGAATCGACATCGTCTTCGCCAACGAGGACGAGATCCGCGCGCTGTTCGAGGACAACTCCTCGCCCTTCGACACGCTGACCCGCCGCCTCGCCGGTCACGGCGTGCTGGCGGCGGTGAAGGTCGGCAAGGATGGCGCTTGGATCGGACAGGGGGAAAAACTCCACCGGGTCGAACCGCGGCGCGTGGCCGAGGTGGTCGACACCAACGGCGCCGGCGACGCCTGGGCGGCCGGCTTCCTTTTCGCGCACCTCAGCGGCTGGCCCCTCCCCGCCTGCGGCGAACTCGCCTCCCTGATGGGCGCGGAGACGGTCAGCCACCTCGGCCCGATCATACCCGCCACCCGCTGGCCGGACGTGCACGCGGCGGCGCGCACCCTCGGGCCGAAGTCCTAGCGGGCCTGACCCGGGGACACCGGGCCGACGCCAAAAGCCGGAGATCACTACCGGACCGTCCGACGAGAATCCGGCTGGCCCGAACGGCGTCACCTTGAGGACGTGCGGCGGGCTGTTCATCCTGCCATTCCCTTGCGCGGTTCCGCCGCGCGTAACCTGCATCCAACCCGATGAAACCCTCCCTCGCTTCGCTTCGTCTCCTGGCCGCGTCGCTGGCGCCCCTTCGCGGCCTGCTCGCCACGCTGCTGCTCGCCTCACTGTCCGTCTTCGCCCAAGGCACCGGCGCCATCTCCGGCGTCGTTCTCGACTCGTCGGGAAAGTACCTGGAGGGCGCCGAGGTGACGATCGCCGGCACCACCCTGGCCACCACCACGGAGCGCGAAGGCGTCTTCCGTCTCGCGGGCGTCGCCCCGGGCGCACAGACCGTGCGCGTCGCTTACCCGGGAATGGCCCCCGCCTCCCAGGCGGTGAGCGTCTCCGCCGGCCAGACCGCCGCCGTGCGTGTGCAGTTGAGGTCTGACACCATTGTGCTCGAGGCCTTCACCGTGAGCACGTCAAAGGAGGGCATGGCGCAGGCGATCGCGCTGCAGAAGGCATCGTTCAACCAGAAGCTCGTCGCGGCCGCCGACCAGTTCGGCGACATCAGCGAGGGTAACGTCGGCGAGTACCTGAAGTTCCTGCCCGGCATCGGCATCGACTACACGGCCAACGACGCCCGCGCGGTCAGCCTGCGCGGCATGAACCCGATCTTCACCAACGTGACCGTCGACGGCGGGCGCATGGCCTCGGGCAGTTCCTCGGGCGACAGCCGCCGCTTCGAGCTCGAGCAGGTCGCGATCAACAACGTCGAGACCATCGAGGTCTTCAAGACGATGACCCCAGACATGTCGGCCGACAACACCGGCGGGCAGGTGAACCTCGTCACCAAGAGCGCGTTCGACCGCGAGGGAAAGACGTCGTTCAGCTACAACGTCTCCCTAACCGCGAACGCGGAAAACTTCACGCTCGACCGCCGCGGAGCCTTCAAGGAGGGCCCGCAGCTGCTGATCCGCCCGAGCGCCGACCTGAACTACTCTCACCGGCTCACGCCCAACGTCGGCGTCAACGTGAGCTACCGCCTCTCCGAGATCACGCACGACTACCCGCGCGCGGGGTATTCATGGAATTTCACCGCCAACGGCGCGACCGCCGCCAACCCGTACCTCGCTTCCCTGCAGATGTACGACGAGCAGAAGATCACCCGCCGCGAGTCCCTCTCGACCAAGGTCGACTACCGTCCCGCGCCGCGCACCAAGCTCTCCTTCACCGGTCAGTGGAACTGGTACGACCTCACCTTCAACGGCCGCTCCATCACGTTCAACTCCGGCACCCCGGTCGCAGGCTTCACGCAGAACCGCGTGGTGAGCACCGCCGGCACGGGCAACGTCACGACGGACGTCTCGCAGCGGAACAAGTACGGCCCGACCTACGTCCTCGGGGCCCAGTTCACGCAGGAGCTCGGCGCGGGCAAACTCTGGGGCGGGTACAGCTGGTCCCAGGCCGAGAACAAGTACCGCGACACCACCCGCGGCTACCTCACCAGCATCGGGCTCAACCTCCTGCGCCCGACCGGCAGCAACACCATCGTCACGATGGACAACATCCTCGGCGGCCTGCTGCCGGCGATCAGCGTGACCCAGAACGGCGCCACCCCGGCCTACCGCGACCTCGCGAGCTACAGTATCGCCGCCAACTCCTGGCGCTCGCGCCCCTTCACCTCGCGTGAGCTGAAGCAGGGTTTCAACCTCGACTACCGCCACAGCTTCCGCGGCGGCTTCCCCTTCTTCGTGCAGACCGGCCTCCGCCGCGACGATCTCGGGCGTAAAATCAACCGTTTCGGCGTCGCCCACGCGCACCCCGCGCTGTCCGGCAGCGAGCTGCGCGCGTACCGGGATGACGACTACAGCGGGCAGGATATCGGCTTCGGTTTCGGCGCGGTCGATTGGCTCAGCCCGTACAAGACGTTCCGCGCGTTCCCGAGCCCCTCCGCCACGCTCACCGAGTGGGTCGTGCGCAACATCGAGGAGGTTAATGACGCCGCCTACCTGCGCGTCGACCTGCCGCTCACCAAGGAACTCACGGTCGTCACCGGCGCGCGCTACGAGAAAAAGGCCCTCGACGCCGGCGCGCAGGACCTCCGCGTCGTCCGTCAGCGCTTCAGCACCGCCGGCCTGGAGTACGACGGCTGGTACCCCTCCCTGAACCTCAAGTACACGCCGCGGAATGACGTCGTCGTGCGCGCCGGCGTGAGCCGCACCATCGGCCATCCGGAGTTCGGCGACATCATCCCCACCGTCACCGACTTCGACTCCGCCTCAGCGACCAGCACCGGCTCCATCAGCGTGCCCAACCCCGCGATCCAGCCGTACAAGGTGCTCAACCTCGACCTCACCGGCGAGTGGTACCTGCCCAACTCGGGCGTCGTCTCGGTCTCGGTGTTCCAGAAGAACGTCGATGGATTCATCACCCGCGGCGCCGTCGGCCTGCTCAGCACGCTCGCCACCGGCCCGGAGCTCGCGGCCGAGTACGGCATCAATCCCGCCGACGCCAGCCGCTACAATGTCACCCTGGCGAGCAACGGCCTAGGCAGCACGGTGAAGGGCTTCGAGTTCAGCTACGCGCAGGGCCTCGCGTTCCTGCCGCGCCCGTTCAACACGATGAACGCGCAGTTCAACTTCACGCACGTGAGCGTCGGCGGGGACAACTTCACCACGAAGCTCGCCCAGCTGCAGGCCGCCACGACCCGCTCGGTCAACCTCGTGCTCGGCTGGCGCCTCGGCCGTTTCAATCTGCTCGGGACCGTAAGCCACACCGGCGACGTCGAGACCGGCTTCGGCGCCACCGCCACCGCACCCTCCACCTTCACCGAGGCCATCACCAAGGCCGACTTCACCGTGAACTACACGCTGAACTCCAAGGCCACGTTGTACGTCCAGGTGCGGAACCTTACCGGTGAGGGCCGCCGCGAGTTCCAGACGCCCAGCGACCCGACGCTCTTCAAGGCGCTCCGCGTGCCGAGCCGCGTCTCGGAGTTCGGCGACCCGATCTTCTACTTCGGTGTCCGCGGCCGGTTCTGAGGCTCGCCTCGCTGCGCGGAGCGGGCGTTTACGGGAGGGTCGAGCCAAGCCGAGGCGCAGCCCTCCCACTGCATGCCTCGCGGAATGATTCGCGATTGCCCGCCGTCGCCGAGCCTACGGAGGACAAGTCGGCGGGTGAACGACCGCGGGTGAACGGAATGCCCTTCGTCCCGAAGGGCCGTACCGACTGTCGTCAAGAAACGCGTGTGATGCAGCCGAGGGCGCTCCCTCGGATAATTCAGGCCATATCCCGGCGCAGCCTTTTCGGACCTTTGCCTTACCAGTTTATCCGCGGCTGCAGCCGCGGCTACAACAGAACAACCAGCCGGCTGACCGATCTTCCGTGTTTCCCGTGAATGCCGCGGGCCGCCGGTCCGGGTCGTCGGACTCCTCTCCCGAATTGCGGTTTGCCGCGTCCACGGCGTCCGCAAACGATCCGGCTCCGCCGCCGCCCGATGTCTTCCTCGCTCCACGTTCCCGCCGACGCCCTGCCGCCGCTTCCGTCCGAACCCCGTCCGGGCCGGTACCGTCATTACAAGGGCATGGAATACCTCGTGACCGGGGTCGCACGCCACTCGGAGACCCTCGAGCCGGTCGTCGTCTACCAGGCGCTGTACGGCGAGCGCGGAACTTGGGTGCGTCCCGCCGTCATGTTCACCGAGGTCGTCGAGGTCGCCGGCCGCCGGGTGCCGCGCTTCACGCGCATCGGCGACGCCTGACACCATGCGGGTTCTCCTCGCGTTCGACAAATTCAAGGACGCGCTCGGCGCCCCCGAGGCCTGCGCCGCCGCGGCACGCGCGCTTGCGGCAGCCCGTCCGACTTGGGGCGTCGACGCCTGCCCGCTCGCCGACGGCGGCGAGGGATTCGGATCCATCCTCACACGTGCGGTTCAAGGCGAGACGGTGAACGCGGAGGTCTCCGGACCGCGCGGAAAACCGACGCCCGGGTCGTTCGGTCTCGTCGAGACCGGGCGGGTGCCTTTCCCCGCGCGCGAATTGCTGCACCTGCCGCCATCGGCGACGGGAAGCCCTATCGCGGTGATCGAGATGGCATGCGCCTCCGGACTCGCGTTGCTGACGCCCAGTGAACGCGACCTGTGGCATACGACCACCACCGGCACAGGGGAGCTTATCCGACTGGCCGCCGGACACGGCGCCGCCGCGATCGTGCTCGGGATCGGCGGCAGCGCGACCAACGATCTTGGCCTCGGTGCGCTCGAGGCGCTCGGCGTGGAGTTTCTCGCCGCCGGCGGCCGCCGGGTTTCGCCGCCGGTTCCCGCCCGCTGGCCCGAGATTGTCCGCCTTGGCGGCAAATTGATGCCTGGCCTGCCGCCGATCCGCATCGCCTGCGACGTCACCAACCCGCTGCTCGGCCCACGCGGCGCCGCCGCGACGTACGGCCCGCAAAAAGGCCTGCGCCCGGGCGACCTCGCCCGCCTCGATCATGAGGCCGCGCGCCTCGCGCTCATGCTTGGGGAAAAGTTCGGTCGATCTGATGATCTGATGGACCTTCCTGGGGCGGGAGCAGCCGGCGGCATCTCGTTCGGCCTGATGGCCGCGGCCGGCGCCGAGTTGCTGCCCGGTTTCGATCTCGTCTCCGCCTGGCTGGATCTCGAGGCGCGACTCGCGCGGGCCGACGTCGTCATCACCGGCGAGGGTCGTTTCGACGACAGCTCGCTGCAAGGCAAGGGCCCCGGCGCGGTGGCGGCCCGCGCACTCGCGCTCGGAAAAACCGTCCATGTCTTCGCCGGTCAGGCCACCGCCGCGCACCCTCCCGCCGGCCTGGCGCTTCACTCCATCACACCGGCGGACCTACCGCTGGAGCAAGCGCTGCCCCGCGCCGCCGAATTCCTCGCGAACTCCGTGCGCGAAGCCTTCGCGTGAGCCGCCAAGATCCTATCGCAAGTAAATGAGCAGGGATGACGTTCGAGGCAGAAAAGGCTTGGGCGATGGAAACAGGCGCACGGAGCCGCGGCACCGGGTACGGAGTGAATCTGGAAATCAGGAACTCAGGGTTCCGGTAAACCTTGGCTAGTGTCGGTGCCTTCGGGGAATGCCGGTGAGGTAGCCGGGAGGGCCCCCCGCGGATCGGTCGGGATGAAACAATGCGAAGCCTATTCTCCCTGCCCTGCTGACTGATCCGCGGCTTCAGCCGCGCCTGCACCGACCACGCTTTGCCACCACATTCCTCCTGTGATCTGTAAACGGTGCCTGAGTGGCCGGATCACGTGTCCGACCAAACCGGAATTTTTCCGCGTTTTCCGTGGGCCCAACACCCCAGCGTCATCCACGATTTCCCTAACGCCCGGCGCGGCGTAATTCGGCGGCGCGCTCGAGCTGAATCAAGGCCTCCGCCCTGCGACCGAGCGCAGTCAGCACTTGCCCGAACTGCTCGTGGAGCGCGGCGTCCCCGGGCTTCAGCCGCAAAGCCGCCACGTAGGCAGCCACCGCTTCCGCCGGTCGGCCCGCATTAACCAGGGAGATACCCAGCCGGGTGTGCGCGTCGGCGTTTTCCGGGGAGAGCTTCACCGCCGCCTCGAATTGAGTGATCGCGTCATCCCAACGCCCGATCGCGCCCAGAGCGTTGCCAAGATTAACGCGTGCGGCGAGGAGCCGCGGCGCCAGGCGCACGGCCTGGGCGAAGGCGACCACCGCCTCGCGCGGCCGGCCGGCGCCGGCGAGCGCTGTACCAAGGTCGTTGCGGGCGTCGGCCGAATCCGGCGCCAGCTCGGCCGCGCGGGCGAAATGCGGCACCGACTCCTCCGCCCGGCCCGCCACCACGCACGCCCGGCCGACCAGCGTCCGGACCGCCGGATCGTCCGGTCGCAGGTCGGCTGCGCGACGGACCAAAGGAAGCCCCTCTTCCGCCTGCCGCGAGAGGACGAGCGCCAACCCGAGGCCCGCCAACGCGTCGGGGAAATCCGGCCGCAGGCGGAGCGCCTCGCGATAGCGCGCGACGGCCTCCTCCAGCCGGCCCTGCGCGCGCAGCGCTTGGCCGAGGTTATTGAGCGCGGCGACGCTCCTCGGGGCGAGACGCAGTCCCGCCTCGAATTGGGCGATGGCCTCGGCTGTCCGCCCGGCGTCGGCCAGCTCGACCCCGAGACTGTTATAGGACTCCGCGTGGGCCGGATCGGCCTCGAGGGCGCGACGGAAACTGGCCTCGGCCTCGGCGCGCCGGCCGAGCATCCGCTGGGCGGTTCCCAGATTATTGAGGATCGCCGCGCGGCGCGGAGCGAAGGCCGCCGCGCGCTCCAAGGCGACCAGTGCCTCGGCGTGTCTTCCGAGCTGCAGCAGCGCGCCGCCGAGATCGTTGTAGGCGTCGAAGTCGCCGGGCTTGATCCGCGTGACGTGCGAGAAGGTGGCGACCGCCTCCTCGAGGCGGCCCTGCTTCACGTACGTGTCGCCGAGATTCAGCCACGCCATGATTGCGCCAGGGTTGTCGGCCAAGGTCGCGCGCCAGAGCTTTTCGTTGTCACGGTACTCGCGGGCCTCGCGCGCCGTCAGGAAACCCAGCGCGCCAAGCAGCAACGCCGCGCCGCCGCGCCGGATCACTCCGGCAGCCGGCCCCGCGGCCCGCGAGAGTCCCGCGCCCGCCAGCGCCAGCGGCCCCATGCTCGCCAGGTACTGGAAATGGTCACCGACGAACGAGTACCGGAAGAAGTAGACATTGAAAAACCCGAGGACCGGGAAAAGCAGGGCGACGAAGTAGGCCGCCGCCAGGAAAGAGGCGGCGGCGGCAACCCGGGCGCGGGCCCACCAGAGCGCGGCGAGTGCAGCGAGCACCGCGGCCGCGGGCAGGAAGGCCGCGAGGTGGTCCGTGGTGATTTTCCAGCGCGGATAGATGAAGGTCAGCGGCTCGGGCCACGCCAGCTTGGCGAGGTAGAAGACGACGGCGCGGCCGGCGATGGCCACGCGCTCGGCGAACGTCTGATTCCACTCCGGCCCGAGCGCGCCGGAATTATAACGCTGCTCCCAGATCGTCCACGCCGCCGCGGCCGCCGAGAGCGCGAAGAAAGGCGTGAGCGGGAAAAGATCGCGCCACGCGATCCGGCGCGCCTTCCACCACCCCAGGAACGCCAGCGCGACCGGCAGCATCACCGTCGATGGCTTGCTCAGGATGGCGAGGGCGGCGCAGGCCAACGCGGCGACGTACCACCGCCCGCGTGAGGCCGGCTCCGCGTTTTCCCGCCAGCGCAGGTGGCAGAGGATCGCGGCGAGAAAGAAGACGGCGGACTGGGTGTTCTTGAGTTCGCAGATCCACGCGACGGACTCCGCCTGCACGGGATGCAACGCCCAAAGCGCCGCGCCGAGCCACGCACCCGGAACCCTCAGCCGGAGCAGAACACGCCACAGCAGCAGGGCCGCGCCCGCGTGACAGAGCATCGTGACGACCCGGTAACCCAGCGGCTCGAGGCCCCAAAGCGCGTGTTGGACCCAGAAGCTGGAGAGCGTGAGCGGGAAGTAGTTCGCGCGCGCCGACGTCCAGATCTCCTTCAGGCCGAGCGGCCCGATGATCGTGGGGTTGGCGGTGATGTGTAGATCATCGTCCCAAAGGAATTCCCCCCGCAGGGAAACCACGTAGGCCAGCACCACGGCGGCGAGGAGCGCGGCCGCGGGGATGAGTGGCCTGAGTCGGGACTGCGAGGCGGGCGTATCCAACGCCGGAGAGCGCAGCGCGGCGCCGCCGGTCGGGCCAACAAAAAGCGCCGGTCCCCAGGGGAACCGGCGCCGGTGACGGCGGAGCCGCCGTGAATCAGAACATGCCCTTCAGGCCGAAGACCCAGTTGGCACCGTACTCCTGCAGCTGGCGCAGGGCGCGCTCCCGGCCCTCCACCACGCCGGGGGCGGTGTGGTACCAGAGAACCGGCTTGCCGGTGATATTGCGGATCTGGGTGTACAGGGTGATGCGCGGATTGACGCGCCAGTTGAGCGAGACGTCGAACTGGGTCTGCTCGCCCTGGTACTGGCCGTACGTCGTGCTGTCGGGTGTATCGGGGCGCCAGACCATACCGATGGATCCGTTGAAGCGCCGGTAGGCGTAGCCGAGGCGGGACGACACGCGATAGGGCGCGAGGTTGGCGCGGCGGCGGTCGGCGTAGGCGCGCGAGGCGGCCACGTTGAAGTTGAGTCCCCGCAGGTACTCACTCGGCAGGAAGCCGAGAGTCTGGTTGTAGGCCAGGTCCATCGAGCGGAACGTCTGCTCCTCGGTGCTGTTGATGGTGGTCCGGAAGGTGTACGGGGCGAAGTCGGGGTCATCGACGCCGAAGTCCTCCGCCGTGAAGTCGTAGGTCTGGCGGAAGTTCGTGGCCTTCACCTGGGTGAGGTCGAGGGTGAGCTGGCCGGGCGAGCGACCGCGGAAGTAGTACGCGAGGCGCGACTGGAACTTCTTGTGGTACTCGGGCAGCAGCGCGGCGTTGGGCGCGGAGACGCGGAGGTTGACCTCGTCGATGCCCCACACGCCGGTGATGTTGTCGATCGGCGGCCGGGAGATCGACTTGTTGTAGCCGATCTGGAACTCGAGATCCGGCAGGATGTAGTACTTGAACATGACCGACGGGAAGTAGTTCTGGTACACCGAGGACCGCGTGACGCGCGGGTTGTGGGTGTACTGGTAGATCATGCCAGGCAGCGTGAGGGCGCGGCCGCCGTTGGTGCCGGGGGCATTGACGGGATAACCGGCGGCCAGGACTTGGGCACGCGTGAGCGGATCGAACTCGCGCACGTCGTTCTGCGTCTCCTCGAGGCGCACGCCGCCGAGCAGGGTGAGCTTGGGGGAGATGCGCACCGTGGCCTGGGCGTAGCCCGAGGTCACGGTCTGCTTGAAGTCTCGGGGGTTGGCGAAGAACGAGGAGTAGTAGTTCTCCGGCGTGCCCATGTGGGTGAACCACTCCGGCTTGTTGCGGAAGAGCAGGGCGATGCTCTGCCGGTTCGCGCGCTGGGGCATGCCCTGCACGCCATTCACATTGAACACGGTGAGGCCGTTGGTCGTTCCGAGGTCGAACGGGTGCGGCGAGATGAACTCGCGCCCGACGCTGGCCCAGTTACCGAAGGCGGTGTTGATGTTGGCGCCGTTGGTCGGGCTGACCGCCACCGTGTTGCCGCCGGGCCCGGTGTAGGACCAGATGTCCCAGTCGCTCACGATGTTGTTGTTGCGATCCTCGGCGGAGATCTTGCCGCCGAACTTCAGCGACGTCGGGAAGCGCTCCATGAAGGGCGCCGCCCAGCGGGCATTGAGAGAGGCGCTCTGGACCTCGGTGATCCACGTGCGGTTGTCGTTGTTGACGCGCGTGCCGCCGGAGCGGTTGTTGGTGTCGACGAAGTTCGCCTGCTGGAACCAGTCGTTGCCGGTGTTCTGGCGGATCGACCACTCCCACGACTCCTGGTGCGGGCGCGTGGCGGTGAAGCCGGCGGGAACGCTACCGCCCTCGCTACTGCTGAAGCCGCGCTCGAGAGACTCGTAGTTGTTCACCGAACGGGAGTAGCCGAGCGAGCCGTCGACCACCCAGCGGTTAGTCTTGTACTCGAAGCGCGGGGAGAAGGTGCGGGTGTAGGTGAGCTTCGCCGACGTGCCGCCGCCATTGTTGAGCTGGGCCGTGTTGGCCGTACCCTCGCGGCGCGCGACGATCGTTTTCAGGCCGTCGCCGCCGACGGAGCTGCGGCCGTTGTTCACGTTGGCGTTGTCGTTGGCCGCGACGAAGGTGAAGTTGCGGTTCCAGAACTCGCCTTCCGTGTAGGTATAGATCCCCGTGAGCGACACCACCAGGTTCGGGGTGACCTTCCAGTCGGCGGTCAGCGTCATCGCGTCCTTGAGGATCGTCTTGTTGCCGTCCTTGAAGTCGATCTGCCGGATCACCATCGGACGCGGATCGGCGGCCGTCGGCGAGCGGTTGTAGCTGTTGTTGACGACGTACTGCTCGGTGTAGGAATGCGCGTGGCTGGCGGAGAGCAGAATGCCGAAGCGCTGGTTGAGGAACGACTCGGCGTAGTCGATGGAGTAATTGGGCTTCCACTTGTAGGATTCGCCGTCACGCGGACCGGCGGTCTTGCGCCAGGTGAACTCCTCGGCGTTGAAGTTGAGGCTGGTGTTGTAGGCGAGCGTGCGGCCCTTGCGGTCGAAGGCGCGCTTGGTGCGCATGTTGATCGTGCCCGCGGGGCTGTCGGCGTCGGAGTCCGGCGCCGTGGTGCGGTTGATCTCGATGGACTCGATGGCGGTAATGGAAAAGCCCTCGAAGGAGGTCGCGCGGGAGTTGGTGCCGCCACCGCGGTTGGCGTCGGCGCTCGCCGAGCGGATGCCGTCGAACGACACGCCCACATACTGGGAATCCATGCCGCCTAGGCGCGGGCCACGGGCCTCGGACTCGACGTAGTCGAGGTCGACGCCGGGAAGGTACTTCAGGAACTCGCCGACGTTGCCGTCGGTCACGTCGCCGAAGATGTCGGAAGCCACCGAGGTCGTGATGCTCATCGAGCGGCGCTGCGCCATGATGGCCTTGGCGTTGCCCTCGCGCTCGGAGGACACCGTGAAGGCCTGCAATTGCACCGTGCCACCGGCCGCGGTCCCCGGGGTGGCCGCCGTGCTCGTGAGGTTGATCTCCCGCACGGCGGTCTGCCCGGCAGAGATGGTGAATGCCTCCTTCACCGTGTTGTAGCCGGTGTAGTTGACGGTGATGGAGGCGGCGCCGGCGGCCACGCCGGAGAACGAGAAGGAGCCATCGTTCTCCGAGTAAGTCACCTGGTTGGTACCGTCGAGGCGCACCTCGGCGTCACGCACATACTCGCTCTTCGCCGGGTTGAAGATCCGGCCTTGAATGACGCCGGTGCCTTGGGCGCAGGCCACGGCCGCCAGCGCCAGCCAGGAAGAGAAAAGGGCGAGGGTTCGCAGCCACGTCCGCACAGGGTTTTGGTAGGGTTTCATGGGTAGATTTTGAAGATGTTGGACCCGCCCAGCGCGATGACGCCCTGGGCGTTCCGGGATCGTTTCGCCAAGCGTTGGAGAACATGCCCCACCGGCAAGCCGATCTTTGCGTTCCGCGCCCGGAACCGCTGACGCTTAGGTCAGTTCCAACCCGCGCATCGTGCCGGTGGAGGTCGCAAACTTGTCGGCCTCGATTCCCATCCGCTGCAACATCGAGACGAACAGGTTCGGCAGCGGGTAATTGTGGGTCCGGTCGAACCCGAGGTGCTGACCGTGGCGGAATCCGCCGCCGGCGAGGAGCGTGGGCAGGTTCGTCGTCACGTGGGTGTTGGCGTTGCCTAGATTGGAGCCGTACAGGACCATCGTGCGGTCGAAGAGCGTCTCGTCGTCCTCCCGCACCGCCTTCAGGTCGTTGAAGAGGTCGGAGAGGAGGCGCATGTGCCACTGGTCGATCGCCTTCAACTGGGAGATCTTCGCCTCCGAGCGGCCGTGGTGCGAAAGGTTGTGGTAGCCGTCGGTGATCTTGACCTCGTGATCGAGGTCGATCGTGGGCGAGTTCACGCTGTCGAGCAGGAGCGAGATCGAGCGCGTGGAGTCGGTCTGGAAAGCGAGGCGCGCCATGTCGTACATGAGCTTCACCTTGTCCATGTAGGCCTTGGGGCTGGCCGGATCGAGGGGCACCGAGGCCGTGACGCGGGGCTTCGGGCGGGTCTCCCATTCCCGCGCGGCCTGCAGACGCTGCTCCAATTCGCGCACGCTCGTGAAATACTGGTCCAGCCGGTCGCGATCCCGGGCGCCCACGCTGCGCTGCAGGTCGCGCGCCTGCCCGCCCACCGCGTCGAGGATGCTCCGGCCCTGCGCCAGCTTGCGCACCTGGGCCGCCACCTCCGCCGGCGACCCCTGCACAAAGAGGCGGCGGAAAACATCGGACGCCTTCTCCTCGCAGGGGATCAGCACGCCTGAGGCCGTCCAGGAGAGGCTGCGTGTGCCCTGCTGGACGTTCACGCCGAGCGAGAGCGACGGGAAACGCGTCTCGTGGCCGATCCGTTCGGCGACGAACTGGTCGAGCGAGATGGTGTTCCGGAAACCGCCGCTGCCGGGACGCGGCGCCGCGGTCAGAAAGCAAATGTCCGCCGGGTGACCGGCATCGACATCCGGGTGCCAGACGCCGCTGAAGACCGTGAAATCGTCCCGGTGGACCCGCAGGGTCTCCAAATAGGGCGAAAGCGCGTAACCACGGCCCGTCTCCTTCGGGAAAAACTGGTCGGGCAGAAGCCCCAGATTGTTGCACACCGCCAACATGCGGCGCGGCTTGGCCTTGCGCTTGGCCGTGGCGTCCGCCCGCGCGAAAGCTGGCAGCATCGAGTCGAGGAACGGCAACGACATTGCCACACCCGCCCCGCGCAGGAAGCGGCGGCGCGACACCGCGCGCTGAGTAGAGACACGGAAGGCCGGAACGGTAGGTGCGGGGTGCATGGCGGGAATGGGGAACGGGTTCTCCGGGACCAACGATCGCGGGGGGCGGGGACTACAGGAAAAAGGAAAGGCCCACGGCGCCGGCGCGCAACCTCCGATCTCTCCGGCCCCGCGCCCGGATCACTTCCGCCGGAACAACTCGCTCTGCACGACCTCATGCACCAGCGAGCGCACGCCGTGACCGCGCGCGCGGGTCCGCGCGAGGATCGCCTCCACCGCGGCGCGATCGCCGAAGCGCACCGGCGCCCCCGTGGCGTAAACCACCAGTTGCCGCACGAGGTTCCGCGCGATCTGGGCCTCGTCCTCGAGCAGTAGGCGCTTGAAATCCCGCACGTCGGTGAAGGGTTTACCCCCGGGGGTCTCGCCGGCGCTGTCCACCGGCAGCGCCAGATGGAAGGCGAACTTCTGCCCTCCTCGCCCGATGCCGGGCGCCGCCTGCGCGGGTTCGCCCATCGCCCGGTAGCGCTCGCGGAACCCGCCCATCACATCGAAGCTCTCCAACGCGAAGCCAGGCGGGTCGATCTTCACATGGCAGGACGCGCAGTTCTCCAACGTGCGGTGCTTCTCCAGCTGCTGGCGGATCGTCGTCGCGCCGCGGATGTCGGGCTCCACCGCCGGCACGCTGGGAGGAGGGGGCGGCGGGGGCTTGCCGATGAGGCGCTCCATCACCCACGCGCCGCGCACCACGGGCGAGGTGGTTGTGCCGTTGGCCGTCACCTTGAGGACCGCCGCCTGCGTGAGCAGTCCGCCCCGCATGCTGTCCGGGGGCAACGGCACGCGGCGCAACGCGACGCCCTTCACCGGCGGCAGGCCGTAGTGCAGCGCCAGCTTCTCGTTCAGCAGCGCGAAGTCGGCCGCCACCAGGGTGCGCGCCGGCAGGTCCTCCCGTAGCAACTCGCGGAAAAAGAGGCGCGTCTCCTCCAACGCCGACTCCGCCAGAAGGTCGTCCAAATAGTAATCGGGGTAAAGAATCTCGTCCGGCGCCGTCGCCACGATCCTCCGCAGGTCGAGCCAGTGGTCAAGGAACGCGTCCGTGAAACGGCGCGCGCGGGGATCGTCGAGCAGGCGCTCCGTCTGCGTCCGCAGCACGGATGGTTCCCGCAACCGGCCCGCTTCAGCCACCGCGCGCAGTTGGGCGTCCGGCGCGGAATTACCCAGGAAAAGCGCGAGGCGCGTCGCCAGCGCGTGGTCGTCCAGCGGCCCCGGCCGCGCGTCGACCGAAACGAACTCGGGTGAGCACAGCACCGCCGTGTACGCCGCGATCATCGCCTCCGCGAAACCCCCGCTCGCGCCGAGCGTGTGCTCGAACACCGGCAGGAAACGCTCCACTTCCCCCGCCGGCACCGGGCGCCGGTAGGCCGCGCGCAGGAATCCTTCCAGCAGCCGCCGCGCGTCGGCGCGGGGATTGGCGGAGACCACTTCGATCCCTTTGCCGCCGGCAGCCGGGTCCCGCACCGGCAGGTCGCCGAACAACAGCCGATGGCCCGCCGTCGGCCACGCGTCGAGCAGGGGCCCCTCGACTTCCAGCCAACGGAACACCACCCCGGGCTGGCCGTCCTTCTCGGCGAGCGGGTTCTGCCATCGCCCCGCGCCCGGCCGGGACCGGAAAAACCGCGCCGCATCGGGCCGGATCGTCTCGCCGTCCAGCAACCACACGTCGAGCTCGTGCACCGCGGGCTCCGGCGTCACATCGAATTTCCCCAGCCACCGCAGCTGCCGCGGGGGAATCTCGGAGTAGATCGTCAGCGGTTCCTCGCGGCGGCCCGGGGAAATGTCGTCGAGGTCGGGGATGAACCAGCGGTCGGGCCGGCCCTTCACCGGCTTCGAGGGGCCGACCCAGACCGAAAACGCGTTGAACCGCAGCCGGTAGCGTCCCGCCTGCGGCGTCTTGAAACCGTTGAACTTGGGCTCGAGCGGCTCGTAGGCGCTGGCCACCAGGCCCACGCCCTCCAGCTCCCGCGTCGCGGGATCGGCCGCGCCGGCGGTCACGGGCGCCTTGCCCGCCCGCACGTCAGGTTGGGCGGCGCGATCCAGCACCGGGAAAGTCGCGCGCTCCGGCGCGGTGTTCATCACGGTGAACTTCATCGGCCCCGTGAAGCTTCGCTGCTCGCGGGCGTAGTAACGCGTCACCTTGGTCTCCGGCCGCGCGTTCTGCCGCGCGATGACCTGCCGCAGCGCGTACTCGGCCGCCCCGAGGTAGCGCGCCATCTGCACATGCGAGACGTCGAGCGCCTCGCCGACCTTGTTGAAACGAAAGGCCTCGCCGTCCTCCGGCAGCCATTCCTTCACCTGCAGCCAGGGGGCGTCCAGCAGGTCACGCACGGCGTTCTCGTACTCTAGGCGGTTCAGGCGCCGGCGCGTCGCCCGCCCCTCGGCTGACAACCGCGCCCGCTCCGCGGCGACCAGCTCCGAGGACAACCCGCCGAGAAAAGCCTCCAGTTCAGCCGCGTCCGGCCGCGGTTTTTTCGCGGGCGGCATCTCGCCGTCAGCCACGCGGTCGTGCAGCTTCACCCAGAAATCGTGGTTGCCCGGATCCGCCGGTCGGAAGGCCAGCGCGTCGAGATCGAGATCTCCTTTTTTCTCCACGGAATCATGGCAGGAGGCGCAGTGCTTCTCGAGGAACGCGCGCACGGGCGACGGGGGCGCGGCGAAGACGCAGGGGAACGCGGCGGTCAGGACGAGAAGGGAAACGACGGGGCGCACGGGCGACGGGGAGGGGCGACGCCGGCATGCTCGACGCCCGCCACCGGGTCGTCAACCGACGCCTCGGGTCGCGCCGGCCGGGGGACGCTTTACGCGCCAGGCCCCGGCACGTAAGGTTTACCGATGCCCGAGGAAACGGAGTCACCCAAGCGGAAGTTCCGTTTCAAGCCGACGGCGTTTGAAACCGTGAACGAACGCTCGGAAGGCCGTCCGCCGGACGCGTCGCCGGATCCCGGTCCGGAGCCGGCTCACGCCCAAGCGGGCTCCATTGACGTGCATGATCTTCTGCGGGAGGCAGCGCGCGGCGTGCCGGTGACCGGTGTGCATCGCGGGAGCGGAAGCGACAACGAGGTGCGGAGCGTCCTGCGCGAGGAGCAGGCGCGGCAGGAAGAGGCGGGGTTGTTTGAAACCGGGACGCTCGACGACTCCGTGCGCCGGCGGCGTCTGCGGCGGTACGTTATCGTCCTGGTCGTGACCGGGGTCGCGGCCGGCACGATCGCCTTGCTCACAGGTCCGCGCGATCCCCTGCCCTTCACACTCGCGGTTGCCGGGTTCGGGGCCTTCTCGGCCTGGCTGACGTGGCGCACGTTTTTTCTCCGAACCCACTACGACGAGTGAGCCGTCGTGCGGACGGCACAGCGCCGGCTCAGGTGAGCTCCCAACCCGGCCGGTAGGTGCCGCGGATGATGGCGTCCGCCTCGGGGACGCCGGGCACGCGAAGATTGGCGGCGTCCCATGCGATCGGCCGCTTCAGGCGCAGGGACAGGTTACCGAGGTGGGCGAGCTCCGTGAGATGCGCGCCGTAGGTGAAATGGCTGCCGGCCGGCTCGCCTCCCTTGCACGCGTCGATCCAGTCGCGGTGGTGCCCTTGGGAGCGCCGGAGCGTCGCGGGCGGCTTCGGCGTGCCACGCAAAGATTCCGGAAACAGCCGAGGGGCACCGCCCGCGCCGTCGCATTGGATGACACCTTTTTCCCCGACAAAGATCACGCCGCGGCCCGGCAAGGGGAACGATCCCATCGCCGCCGGCACGGCGGGTTTGAGCCCGCCGTCGTACCACGTAAGCCGCACGGCCGGCAGCGGGCCCCGCGCGGGGAAGTCGTAGTAAACGATGATGCCGTGGGGCGCGATCTCGGCGTCCATCGGCCCGGCGCCCACCGCGTGCACACGTGAAGGCGCCGGCAGATCGAGCGCCCACGTGGCGCAATCGAGGTCATGGCAGCCGAAGTCCCCGAGGCTGGAGCCGCCGAAGGCCCAGAAGTCGCGCCACGCGACCGGATGGTAGGCGGGATGAAAAGCCCGCGGCTCGCGCGGCCCGAGCCAAAGATCCCAGTTGAGCCCATCCGGTACCGGCGGCGCGCCCTCCGGACGCGCCGTGAGCGTGGGATTCCACCGGCGGGTGCCGACCCAGACATGGACCTCGCGCACGGCGCCGATCGTCCCCGCGCGGATGTGCTCGACGGTCTCGCGGATGCCGACGGTCGAGTGCCCTTGGTTGCCCGTCTGCGTGGCGAGACCCGTCTCGCGCGCCACCCGCGCGACCTCGCGGGCCTCCCAGAGGTTATGGGTCAGCGGCTTCTCGCAGTAGACATGGCGGCCGGATCGCAACGCGCGCAGGGAGATGGCGGCGTGGAGATGGTCGGGTGTCGCGCACAGCACGGCGTCGAGGGACTTTTCCCGGTCGAGCATGACGCGGAAGTCCTCGTATTCCGCGCAACGGAAGCCCGGCTCTGACTCGCCGTGGCGTTTCTCCACCGCGGCCCGCGCCGGGGCGCGGCCTCCCGCGCCCTTGTAGTAGAAAGCCTCGAGGCTGAATTCGCGGGCGGGGTCGGCCACGGCGGTGACCCGGACGTCGGCCAAGTCCAGCAAAGCCCGGAGATTTTGAAGACCCCGTCCGCCGACGCCGACCACGCCCACGTTGACGCGCTCGCTCGGCGGCACGAAACGCGGGCCACCGAGAACATGACGCGGGAGCACGGTGAACGCCGTCGCGGCGGTGGAGGCGGCGCGGAGAAATTTCCGGCGGGTGGATGGGGTGGCTTTCATGAGGCGGAATAACGGGCGCCGGTTGCGGTCAGCGCGGTTCCGCCCGCAACGCGACGACGACGGGAAGATCGGCCGGGGCGAGGTCGTAACCATCGAGCTCGGAGAGTTCGACCCAGACCAGGCCGACGTGTTCGTGCGGATGCGGGGCGGGGCTGCCCGGCGCGAGGCGGCAGCGCAGCGGGATCATGTCGATGACGGCGAACCCGTAGTCGTGGGTGAAGCGCGGCAGCGGCTCGATGCCCTCGATCTCGACGCCCAGTTCCTCGCGCAACTCGCGCGCGACGGCGACGGCGGGCGTTTCCCCGGGCTCCACTTTACCGCCGGGAAACTCCCACTTCAGCCCAAGCTTCTTGTGGGCCGGCCGGCGCGCCAGAAGCAGGCGGCCGCGCTCGTCGACGATCACCGCCGCCACCACCGGCACCGGCGGTTTCACGGCGGGCCCCGCGGAGATCGGCGAGGAAATCGGCATCCGGGAACTCACGCAGAGCACACGCGGCGGCCCAAGCCCGAAAACCAAACGCCGCGGCCAAAAAACCCTCGCGCCGTCGCGGCGCGCGACAATCCTCCGCCGCGATGACTGACCCTGCCGATCCCATCGTGCCGAGCCCCTTGGACCGGATGCGGGGTCGGCGCGAAAAACCGCGGATCCACCCGGCGGAAAAGGTGGTTTTGGTACTGCTCGCAACCCATCTTACGATTCTTCCCTGGGCGCTGGGCGCGATGCACCTACCGGCGCAAATCGCCAGCGCGGTTCTCGCGGTGGTGGCCATGGCCGCGGCGCTGGTGCCGCGGACCTACCGTCCGGACGAATCTGGACGGGAACCCTTCCGGCTGGTTCCCGGCAGGCGGCTGCTACGTTTCCCGGTCTTCTGGCTTGGACTGGCACTGCTGGGTTACGTGCTGCTGCAGGCCATGAACCCTGTCTGGGCGCACGCCACAGACGGAAAGGTGTTTTGGATGGCACGAATTCAAGGCAGCGACTGGCTGCCGCCCGGTGTGCAGGTGCCGTTTGAGAAGTGGGGTCCTTGGCGAGTCCTCGTGGTTTTCAGCACGGCCTGGCTAACCGTGTGCGCGGTTTGGGTGGGGTTCACGCGGCGCCGGAGCCTCCAGATCCTCATTGGGGTGCTTACGGCAAACGGCCTGCTCGTCGCACTGGTGGGTGTGGCCCAACGGATGACCCGCACTAACCTGATCTATTGGAATCTGGATTTTCCCGGAGCGATGACCTTCGGCCCTTTTGTGTATAAGAACCACGGGGCGGGCTACCTCCTCCTGCCTTTGGCTGCCGCCTGCGGGCTGGCGGGCTGGTTCTACCTCCGGGGCTTGCGACGGCTTGAGAAGTCCAATCCCAGCGGGGTGCTGGCGTTCGCCGCGACGTTCCTTGCGGTGGCGATCGTGACGAGCTACGCCCGCGGGGCGACGCTCACCATGCTCGGCTACCTGCTGTCGTGCATCGCCGGCTTTGTGGCGCACCAATTGAGCCTGCCGAAGGAGCACCGCAAAACGATCATCCTCGTAGTGATGCTGCTCGTCTTCGGGTACTTCCTGGACACGGGGTTGCAGGCGTTACGGGCCGGCGAGGCCTGGGAACGGATGAAGAGTGGGGTCACGCGGCAGGACACTTCCTGGGAGAGCCGCGAATGGGCGAGTGCGGCCACCTGGGAAATGATCAAGGAGCAGCCGCTGACCGGAGCAGGAGCCGGAAGTTTCCAGTACGTCTTTCCCGTCTACCAGCATCGTGACCCTCGGCTGGTGAAGTCGTCGGACGGCCGCCCCATGTTCTGGCAGCAGGCCCACAACGACCTGCTCCAGTTCCCCGCGGAACTGGGAGCGATCGGCAGCCTCCTGATCCTCGCCATGCTCGCCTGGTGGCTCGTGGAGCTGGTGAGAAGCTACTTCTGGCTCAACGCCTTCAGCCTCTGCCTCACCGTCGGCCTGCTCGCCCTGCTGGTTTACTCGTGGTTCGACTTCCCGTTCCAGTGTCCCGCCATCCTGCTCACCTGGTGCGCGATGTGGCCGGTGGTCACACTCTGGACACAATTCGAGGAGCAGCGCGGCGGCTGAGGCGGGCGCCGTTTTGCCGGAACATCGGCGGACGGCGCGTGACGAAGGGATTCGGATGACCATGGCTCGCCGAACCCTGAACCGCGGGCTCGCCGCCCGCATCCTGCCCCTCCTTTTCACGGCGCTGGCGTTACTGCCGCCAGTGCATCTGGCGCAAGGCGCCGAACCGTCCCGCCCACCGGAACCCGAAAGCAACCCCGGGGCGGGAATGATCAAGGCCGCCGAGCCGACACGCCTGGAAACGGAATCGGCGGGCGTCCACGGCCAACTTCCGGTGGCTCCCGAAGTCGTTTCCCCCGGCAACCGCGGCGACCTTGATTACACCATTGTGGCGGAGCCCTTGCACGGCCGGGTGGGTCTCGCGGCGCCGGAGGAAGGCGCGGATATCTTCCGGACCAAGCGCTCCCGGCTGGGCTACTTCGCGTACCGGCCAGAGGAAGGATTCATCGGCGAAGACTCTTTTGCCTATACCGTGCGCAACGAAACCACCGGGCTGTTCTTCCGGGGCGAAGTGGTGATCACCGTGAAACCGCCCCCGGCCGTGGTGCTGCAAAAATTCGAGGTCGGCGCCGATCGCGTGCGCGCCACGCGGATGCGCGCAGTGGCGCTGGCGACACGCCCCAACACACCCATCACCGCGAAACTGCCCGGACACGCGGAATCCATGTCGCCCGCGGACCTCGCGGGGGCCGCCGAGCCCCGGATCGCCTACCGGTTGGACGCGCAGGCAAAGCCCCGGCACGGGATGGCGCGGCTTGATCCCGAGAGCGGCCAACTGACCTACGCGCCCGACCCCGGTTACATCGGCGAGGACCGCCTTGGCTACTACACCGTCGACGAAAACAACCCGCACCTCGGCGCGGCCAACGAGGTGGTGATCGTGGTGGAGCCCATCCGCCATTCGCGGCGGCTCGAGGTGGATCGTAGCCGGGGCCGGCCCGTCGATCTCGTGTTCGTCATCAACAACTCGCCCTCGATGGCCGCCCACCAGGGCCGGATCGCGGCCAACCTCGGGCGCTTCCGGCGGCTCTTTCATGACCGCGAGCTCGATTATCGCATCGGTGTGCTGACAACCGATTTCGTGAATCTCGACCCGGCGCTGAGAAACGAGCAGCAGCGGCTCTTCAAGGAGGTGCGGTCGGTGCGAATCGACGCGGCGGGCCGGCCGGTGACTGACGCACGCGGACGCCCGCAGCCCGTCACGAAGACGGTCGCCAGCAACGGCGCGCTCGTGGCGCTGCCCGGTCTGCCGGAGCCGTGGGTGACACCGGCCACACCCGACGGGGTTTTCGCGGAACTCGTGAAAGTCGGGACGAACGGCGACAGCAACCGCACCGCGTTTACGGCGGTGTACAACTTCGTCGCCGACTTCCAACAGGGACGGCACGCCTTCCTCCGGCCCGAGGCTCAGACCATCGTGGTCTTCTTCATGGACGAGGAGGAAACGCGAATGGCGCGGTGGAACGAGGGCTCACCCGAAGGTGCCCGGACGGAATGGATCGAGGACGGGCGCCTGCCCGATCTCATCCGCCGCCATAACGCCCGCCGTCCGCAGGCACCGCAGACCCTCGACGGCTACATCAACCAGTGGGTCCTGCGACCCTTCGTCATCGTGAAGGGCAACCGCCGGGGCGCGGTGGAGATGCACGCGGTGGTGGCACCCGACAACCTTTCCCACCGGCGCGCGGCCGAACTCACCGGAGGCACCGTGTTGAACATCCGCGATGATTTCTCGGCGCCGCTCGCCGCGCTGGGCGACCGCATCGCCGACACGGTCGCGGTGGCGCTGGAGCCGGTTTCGGCCAACGCGACATTTCATGCCCCGAGCCTGAAGGTGCGGGTCGACGGCCGAGCGGTGCCAGCCGATCCTCGCGACGGCTTCACTTACGACGCGCAGACCCACAGCCTGCGGTTCCACGGCGCGGGCAAACGCCAGGCGGATCGGGCCCGGATTGAAATCACCTACGACGAGCACCTCTGAACCAACGGGGTCGGCTCAAAGGCGACCGGCCGGGATCAGCTGGAAACCTTCGGCCGAAGGTCATGAACCAGCGAGAAGGCGAGTGGAGCGGAAATTTCCGTCCGCCGCCCTCCCATCGCGAACGGATGAAAAAAATCCGGCCGGCTCAGGGCACCTCGTAGATCTCGAGGAGGGCGGTGCCGGAGGAAACAGAGTCGGTGCCCACCTGAATCGTGTAAACCCCGGCGGGTAGCGCCGCGAGAACCGCGGCGTCCTTGCTACCCGCGGGCAGCGCGAACGCGCCGGCCCGCAGCGCGGCGGCGGCGAGATCGGGCAGGCTCGAGACCCAGTTGTCGTTTCCGCCCAGCAGCTGACCGGCGCTGTCGTAGAGGGAAATGGAGGGATCGGCCACGGTGTTGGAGGCGCCGAATTGCGCCATCGCCGGCCCGACGCCGCGCAGCAGCACGCGGGCGCCGGCGCCGCCATCGAGCACGAAGCCGCTGATGAGCGCGCCGGAACCGGCCGCGGCCGGGCCGCGGCTGGACACGTTGACGAGCCGCGCTCCGTCGCCCGAGCCGGCGTCATAGATCTCGACGAGCGCGATACCGGAACGGGCGGCCGCGCCCCCCCCGACCTGCACGGTGTAGACACCGGGGGAGAGCGTCACCAGCGCCGCGCTGTCGGCGCTGCCTGAGGCGAACGGGAAGGCGCCGGTGCGCGTGGCGGCGGAACCTGCCTCGCGGCTCCAGCCCTCGGTGCCGGCAACCAGCGTGCCGCCCGAGGCGTAAACCTGCAGCGAGGTGGCGGTGAGCGCGCCCTCGACCCCGAAGGCGCCCAGCGCGGGACCGGCCCCGCGCACCAGCACCGACCTGGGCTCCGTACCAGCAATCGCGAAGCCGAGGATCAGCGGGTTGCCCGGCGATACCTCGCCCCGGGTGGAAAGATTGACGAGCCGCGCGGGACGGGAATCCGCGGCCCGCGCGGTGTCGCCCACCGTGATGGAGACCGTGCCCTCGCCCGGCACCGCGGTCGTGAGGGAACGCGGGATGATGCCGGTGGCGACGTCGACGCCCGGCTGGGCGGCGGCCTGCGCCGGAGTGGAGGTGCTGTTCGCCGGAATGCCCAAACCGGGCACCGGGCTCGCGTAATTGAACTCGCGGATCACCTCGTAGAGCCCGGAGGCGACCCCCGCGACCGAAGGCGTGACCGCGCGGGCTCGGATGTAGAAGACCGCGTTGGCGGGCAGGTTCGCACCCGCCACCTGCCAGTTCGCTGTGCCGGGAGCACGGACTCCTTCGCCGAGCCGGGTCCACGTGACGCGATCCGGGGAGATCTCAAAGAGCACACTGGAAATTTCCCCGATCGCACCGGAGCGGTTGAGCAACACCGAACCCCGGTTGGCGGCGACGCCCAACACCTGGGCACCGGAAGCCTGCGCCGAAAGCCGGGCGATCCCCGGGCGGGCCACTCCGCCCACCGCGCTGAAGGACCCGCCGATCATCAGGCGCCCATCCGCCTGCAGCGCGAGCGCGGTGACCGCGCCGTTCGGGCCGGGGGAGAAAGCGTTGTCCGCCGACCCATTCGCGTTCAACCGCACGAGGCGCGAGGGGCTTCCCGCGACGAGCACCTTGCCGTCGGCCTGGAGCGCCAGTGCCACCGCGCTGCCAGCGGGGGCGGAGAAGGAGGAGTCGGCCGAACCGTCGGCGTTGAGACGAGCGACCCCGGCTTGGTTGACCGCGTAAAGGACACGTCCGTCGGCCTGCACGGCGAGCGAGGTGACCGGTCCACTCACGCTGGCGGAGAAAGAGGCGTCGGGGGCACCGGCGGCGGAGAGCCGGATGATGCCGCCCGCATGGCCGACCAAGACGCTCCCATCGGGCTGCAGCGCCAGAGAGCGCACGGCGGAAGGAGCGCCGGCATTGTACGAGGCGTCGAAGGTGCCATCGGCGTTGAACCGGGCGAGGCGCTGGCGGGTGACGCCGTTGATGCTGGTGAAGGCTCCGCCGACAATCGTCCGGCCATCGGATAGGGCCAGAAGCGCGTGCACCGCGCCGTCGGGCCGCGGCTGGAACGAAGTCGTGACCGAACCATTGTCGTTCAGCATCGCGAGATTCCGGGCGGCCACGCCGCCGATGCCGGCGAAACTCCCGCCCACGAGAATCGAGCCGTTGAGTTGGAGATCAGTGAAGCTGCCGCCGACGAGCACCGTGCCGTCGGGGCGGGCGGCGACCACGCCGATGTTGCCGCGGATATCGGGATTGAAGTTGAGGTCGATCGCGCCGCCGGTGTCGACACGGGCGAGGCGGTTGCGGCCCACCGGGGCTCCGGTGCCGCCGGGCTGGAGCGTTGTGAACGCGCCGCCGAGGAGCACGAAGCCGTCGGATTGGACCGCGAGCGTCGTCACCGTGCCGTTGGGGTTGGGATTGAAGGACTGGTCCACGGCGCCGTCGCTGTTGATGCGCGCGAGATTGTTGCGGAGCACCAGCGCGCCTCCGGCGGCCGGTTGGAGGGAGGTGAATGACCCGCCGAGCAGGAACTGACCGTTGGTGAGGGCGACGACCGCGTTGACCGGGCCGCTCGCGTTGGGGTTGAAGTTCTGGTCGAGCGAGCCGTCCGAATTGAGTCGAGCGACGTAGTTGCGCGTCACGGCCGTCGAGGTGGCGTTGGGCACGAGACTGTTGAAAGAGCCGACCGCAACCACCTTGCCGTCCGCCTGAAGGGCGAGGCCGTTGACGGACGCGCTGGGCGAGGGGTTGTAGTTGGCGTCGATCGTGCCGTCCTCGTTCACGCGCGCGAGATAGTTGCGGGCGACGCTGGTCGAGGTGAGGTTGGGCGTGAAGCTGGTGAAGTCCCCGCCGACGACGAATTTGCCGTCGGTCTGGCGCACGATGCCGGCGATGCGGGCGTTGGCGCCCGGGTCGAAGGTCACATCAAGGGACCCGTTGTTGTCGATGCGCGCCATGCGGTTGCGCGCGGTGCCGCCTACGGTGGTGAAGGAGCCCGTGACAACGATACGACCGTCGGGCTGCACGATGATGCCGGTGACCGCCCCGTTGGGCGCGGGGGTGAAGGAGGCGTCGAGCGCACCGTCGGCGCGGAAGCGCGCGAGGTTTCCGCCAGCCGCGTTGCCCAGGTTGGCAAACGATCCGCCGACGAGAAGCCGGCCTTCGCGGTCGATGGCGACGGCCGCGATCTCGCCGCTCAGCCGGGCGCCCGCCGAGGCGAAAGCCGCGCGCAGGGTGCCGTTCGCGTTCAGCCAGGCGAAGCCCGAGAGCTGCGTGGGCACAGGCGCGCCCGCGGTGCGGACCACGATGGCGTGCACCGGGCCGTCGGTGGCGAGCACCGGGCTGAAGTCGGGATCCGGCGTCCCCTCCGAACGGAAGCGCGCGATGTTGGTGCTCTTCGCACCGCCCAGATCGGCGAAGCTGCCGACCGCAACCACCCGGCCGTCAGGTTGCACGGCAAGGGCGCTTACCACCGCGCCGGAGGCACCGCCAGCGGAGGCGTCGAACCCGGTGTCAACCTGGCCGGAGGACAGGAGCCGCGCGAAATTGCGGCGTGTGACGCGCAATGCGGCGCCAACCGGCTGCAGGGAAGTGAAGGCGCCGCCCACCAGCAGGCGGCCGTCGGCCTGCAGGCGCAGGGAGTCGACGCGGTTGCCTGCCTGCTCGCTGAGGTCGAGATTGAAGGAGGCGTCGACGGTGCCGTCAGTGTTCAGGCGGGCCGCGTACTTGCGAAGGGTCCAATCAGCGGCCCCGTTGGGCTGCAGGGTGGTGAATGCCCCGCCGATGACGAGCCGCCCGTCGGACTGCAGGACCGAGGTCAGCACATTGCCGTTGGCGTTGGGATTGTAGGCGAAGTCGAGGTTGCCCTCCGGCGTGAACCGCGCGAGCCGGTTGCGCACCGGCACACTATCGGTCGAGCGCCCGCTCGCGTCGGTCGTCTTGTCGAGCTTACCGTCGGTTCCGACCGCCGTGGAGAAGGCGCCGCCGGCCACCACCTTGCCGTCCGACTGCAGCTGCAGGGTGCTCACCTGGCCGTTGAGCGTCGGACTGAAGGCGTCGTCGAGCTTGCCGTCCGCGCCGCTGATGCGGGCGATGAAATTCCGCGAGACGAAGGAAGCGTTGATATTCCCGAAAGCTCCCGGACGAAGGGCGCTGAACAAGCCGCCAAGGATGATCTTGCCGTCGCCCTGGACCACCAGCGCCGAGACCGTGGAATTGGGATTGGGATCGAAGGCGGAGTCGATTGTGCCGTCGGCGTTGAGGCGCACCAGATTGGCGCGCGCCTCCGGTGTCGAGGAGCGGCCCGGGGTGACGAAGTTGAACGTGCCGCCGACGAGGATCTTGCCGTCGTTCTGCAGCACCAGAGTGCCCACCTGGCCATCGAAGTGCGGGTAAAACTCGGAGTCGATCGAGCCACCGGAATTCAGTCGCGCGAGGTGGCGCCGGGTCTCCCCGCCGATTTCGGTGAACGCGCCGCCGACGATCACCTTGCCGTCAGGCTGGAGCGCCAGCGCATAGACGCGCCCGTTCAAAACCGGGGCGTAGGCCGGGTCCACGGTGCCGTCGGCGTTGAGCCGCGCGACGTAGTTGCGGGTGAGCCCAGCGATGCTGGTGAAGGTGCCCGCCACCACGATTTTCCCGTCGGACTGCGTGACGGAAGCGAGGATGCGGCCGCCCGCGTCGAGTTCAAACGAGGCGTCGAGCGAACCGTCGGCGGCGAGGCGCGCGAGGCGGTTGCGGACCACCGCGGAGGTGGATCCGGCCGGCGTGGCGCGGGTGAACGATCCGCCGATCACAAGCTTGCCGTCGGCCTGCTGCACGACGGCGTTGACCGCGGCATTCAGGGTCGGCGCGAATCCGTTGTCGAGGGAGCCGTCGGGGTTGAAGCGGGCCACGAAACCGCGGCTCACCGACGTGGCGCCGCGACCCCACACCGCGGAGAACGCGCCGCTGATCACGATGAGGCCATCGGATTGGACGATCACCGAGGACACCGCGCCGTCGGCGCGCGGATAGAACTCGGAGTCGAGCGTGCCATCGAGGTTGAGCCGGGCGACACGGGAGCGGCCGGCGGGGTTGACGTCGGTCGGGGGCTGAACCGTGGTGAAATAACCGGCGAGCAGGACCTTGCCGTCACGCTGCACCGCGAGGCTCGTCACGCCGTTGTTGGCGTTGGGGTCGAAGGCGGGATCGACGGAGCCCGACGGGGTCAGGCGAGCGATGCGGTTGCGCGTCACCGCGGCAGCCTCCCCGGCCGGCTGCAGGGAAGTGAATCCGCCCCCGACGAGGATCCGGTTCTCCACATGCAGGGCCAGCGCGAGGACCATTGCGTTGGGGTTCGGATTGAAGGCGGCGTCGAGCGTGCCGTCGGCGTTGAAACGCGCGAGGTAGTTGCGCGTCACGGCAGCGGCCGCGCCGGCGGGCTGGACCGTGGTGAAGGAGCCGCCGGCGACGATCCGGTTGTCGGCCTGCAGCAGCAGGGCGTGAACCTGGGGTTGGAGTTGCCCGCCAAGATTCGGGTTGAAGGCGGCGTCGACCGACCCGTCCGCATTGAGCCGCGCGATCCGGTTGCGGGTGACGGCGGCTCCACTGGCGCCGGGCTGCAGGGAGGTGAAGTCGCCGCCGACGACGACGCGGTTGTCGCGCTGGACGAGCAGCGCGCGTACCGGGGCGTTGGGGGACGGGTTGAAAGCGGTGTCGACCGACCCATCCGCGTTGAGCCGCGCGAGGTTGGAACGCGCTACGCCGCTGACCGAGGTGAACTGCCCGCCCACCAGAAGCTTGCCGTCGGGCTGGGAGACGACCGTGAAGACGGTGCCGTCGACATCGGGGCTGAAACCGTCGTTCACCGAGACGGGCTGCGCGAAAGCACTGAGGGCGGCGAAGAGCCCGGCCAGAAAGATCGGGAAAGAGGGCGTCAGTCGGCGCATAGAGGACGGGAAAACAGCGGCAAAGGACATGGAAAGGTTGGGCCGGATGGATCGGCGGGGATAGGAATCGGGAGAAATTAGAGGCCGAGGTTGGGCGTCGCGGTGACGCAAGGCAAGCGGTGGCTCCGGGAATCACCGGCGGGGGCGTTCCGTCGCGCCGGAGAGCGCTCGCGTGAAGGTGAGAGCGCGGGAAGACCGGCCGGTTCCGCGGAAACGCGGCCGACCTGCGCGGGGCGCTTGCGCGAGGGGGCGTTCGCGGTACGCTTTGACCGCCATGAAACTCCCCCGCCTCCTCCTCGCCATGTCGCTGTTCTCGCTCCTGCTCGGTTCCGCCCGCGCGGACGCCCTCAAAGTGGGCGCCGCCGCTCCCGTTGTCGCCGGCATGACCGATGCCGGCACGAAGCTGAACCTCGCCGACGTGTACAAGAACAACGACTACACCCTCGTCTGGTTTTACCCGAGAGCCCTCACCGGCGGCTGCACGAAGCAGGGCTGTTCGCTCCGCGACGCCAACGCGGAGCTCAAGAAGCACGGCGTGGCGGTGGTGGGCGTGAGCAACGACACCGTCGAGAAGCAGAAGGAGTTCAAAGAGAAGAATAACTTCCCCTTCCCGCTGCTGGCCGACACCGACAAGGCGGTGGTGAAAGCGTTCGGGCAAAGCGGCATCGCCTTCCCGAGCCGCGAGGCCTATCTGATCGATCGGTCTGGCAAGGTCGTTTACCACGACAAAGGCCAGACCGACAAGCAGGCTGAAATGGTTCTAGGCTTTCTTAAGTCAAAGAAGACCAGCTAACTAGAATTTAAAGCAACTTTAGGCTTTCTCCAGAAGCCCTCCCCTTTTGGGGAGGGCTTTTAGCTTTCTTCCCGACCCTCGTGACGAGTCCGTGCCGTGTGCCTGGGGTAAGTTCTCAGCTTATCGGGGCCCACGCCTATTTCGTCATCACGCCGGAGAATTGGGCTTCAAAGTTCATCGTCGGGTGAGGCGCGTAGCGCTCCGGCTCCGGGGTCTCGGCGCACCCGCTCCAGCCATTCCGTCATCAGGGGATCCCGGGGCGATGCAGACTCTGGCCACGGCGCGGCCACGATATCGATGACGCGCAGCTCGCCATCCGTGCACCGCACGAAGTTCCGCGCGTGCAGGTCGGCCACGAGCCACGGGGATTCCCCGAGAAAAAAGAGCCGCGGGTGATCGCGGTTGGCCCGCAGGAAACGCGAGGGAATCTCGATCAGGCTGGAGGGCAGATGGCGCGAGGTATCGGCGCCCTGCGGCAGCGGCTCGCCCAGGGTCTGCTTCGCGACCAGAATACCCTCCACCGTCACCGCCGCGACCTCGGTGGCGGCGCCCCCGAGCGCGTGGATCAGCAGGAGTTTCTCCAACAGGTCCCGGTAGCCGCCCAGCACGGCCTCGGCCTGCCAGGCCGCCTCCCCGCCCGCGCGGAAACCAAACACGCTGCCGACGCGCTTCTCCTCGCGCGGGAGGTAGAATTTATACACCGAGCCGCATTCCGTGGAAAGGAACGCCGAGGCCTCGACGCCGCTGTGCAGGTACCGCAGCCGGGCGTTCGGCTCCTCCAAAGGATGCTCCACGGCGGCCGAGAACCCGAAGTCCTCCAGACGGAGCAAAGGCAGCCACGCCCGGAAATCCCGGATCGCCCCGCCCAACTCCGCCCACTCCCCGCCGGCGCCCTCCAGCAGGATCACTTCGTCTTCCGCGAGGAGGAAGAGATCCTGGTCCGAATCTGTTCGGAGATCACATTTTTCCGCTGCCGCGCGGAGGCGAGCGAACGACGCCAGTCGTCGCTCGTGATCGTCTCGAATTTCCGCGCGCGCGCCGGCTCTTGGGAGGAGCCGGCCTTGGATGCGGGTGGTTTTCCGGGTGAAGACATCGAGCATGCGGCCGGCGCGCGAACGTTCGCGGCGGGCGCGCCAAACGCAAGGGCAACGCTCGCACCGCCACAAGCTTGCCGCGGTCCCCGCCCGCGGGATACCTTGCCCATGCGTCCGAACGGCCGCTCCACGCCATGCCCCGGATCCTTACGCTCGTCGCCGCCTTCACGCTCCTCGCGGGCTGCCGGCCCGCCCCCTTGGACGGGCCGCTGGTGCTTTCCGGCAACCTCGAGTTGGTCGACGCCCAATTGAGCTTCAAATATCCGGGCCGCGTGCTCGAACGCCTCGTCGACGAGGGCCAGCGCGTGAAGGCCGGTCAGCCGGTCGCGCGCCTCGACGACTCGGAACAGACCCAAGAGGTGGCCCTGCGCCGCGCCGAGCTGGCCGCGGCCCGCGCCCTGCTCGCCGAACTCGAGGCCGGATCCCGCCCCCAGGAGATCGCCGCCGCGGAGGCCGTGCTGCGCAGCATGCAGGCCGAACGCGAGCGCGCGGAACTCGATTTCAAACGGCAGCAGGACCTGCTCCAACGGAACGCGATCGCGACGCGCGACTTCGAGTCCGCGCGCGCACAACTCAAGGTGGCCGAGGCACGGGTCGCCGAGGCGGCTGAACGCGCCTTGCTCATCCGGGCCGGTCCGCGACCCGAGACCATTCTGCACGCACGCGCTCGCGCCGAGCAGTCCGCCGCCGCGCTCGCCCTCGCCCAGAACCGCCTCGACCAGACCCGGCTGGTCTCGACCCTCGATGGCGTCGTGCTCTCGCATCACGTCGAGGCGGGGGAGTTCGTTGCCGCCGGCACGCCGGTCGTCACCGTCGCCGACACCGTGCGCATGTGGGTGCGGGCCTACGTGAACGAGACCGACCTCGGGCGGCTGCGCCTCGGCCAGAAGGTCGAGGTGCGCACCGACACCGCGCCGGGCCGCGGGCACGAGGGCACGGTCTCCTTCATTTCGGCCGAGGCGGAATTCACGCCGAAGACGGTCCAGACCGCGAAGGAACGCGTCCGGCTCGTCTATCGCGTGAAGGTAGACGTGCTAAACCCGCGCGACGAACTGAAGACGGGCATGCCCGCCGACGTCATCGTGCCGGCGGCGGCATCCTCCACGCCGGCGAAGGGCGGCTGAGCCCGCCATGGCCGCCATCCGGACGCGCGGAATGCGCCGCACCTTCGGCGGGGTGACGGCGGTCGCGGGCCTCGATCTCGACGTCGAGGCCGGCGAGATCTTCGGCCTCGTCGGACCAGACGGGGCGGGGAAAACGACCACCCTGCGAATGCTCACCGGCATCCTGCCGCCCACGGCCGGCAGCATCGAGGTGGCCGGTTGCGACGTCGTGCGGCAGCCGGGCGGCGTGAAGGACCGCATCGGCTACCTGAGCCAGCGGTTCGGTTTGTACCCTGACCTGACCGTGGCCGAAAACCTCGCGTTCCACGCGGACCTGCAGGGTGTACCCCCGGCGGAGATGCCGGCGCGGACCGCGCGCCTGCTCGGATTCAGCGGTCTTGATGCGTTCCATCGCCGGCTGGCGGGCGATCTTTCCGGCGGGATGAAGCAGAAGCTCGGCCTCGCCTGCGCGCTTATCCACACACCGCGGATCCTCTTCCTCGACGAGCCGACCAACGGTGTCGACCCGGTGTCGCGCCGTGATTTCTGGCGGATCCTCCACCAACTGGTTCGCGAGGGAGTCACGATCCTCGTCTCCACCGCCTACCTCGACGAGGCCGAACGCTGCAGCCGCCTCGCGCTCCTGCACGAAGGACGCGTCCTGGCGCTGGGAACCCCCGGCGAGGTGAAAAGCATCCTGCCGGGCTCGCTGCTCGAGGTGCGCACCGCGGATTCCCGGAAAGCCTGCCTGGTGTTGCGCGCCCGGCTGCCGGAGTCGCGCGTGGTGCTTTTCGGGGACCGGATCCACGTGACCGCAGCGGACGCGGCTGCAGCCGGACGTCGCATCTCCGAAGCCCTCGCGGCGGAGGGACTCCCCCCGGAATCGGTGCGCCCCGTCGAGCCCTCGCTGGAGGATGTTTTCGTCGCCGTGCTCGCCCGCCCGGCCCCGCCGGGCTCCGGCGCCGAGGCCCCCTCCTCGCCATGAACGGGAACGCGGACCACGCGGCCCCGGCGATCGAGGTGCGGGACCTCGGGATGACCTTCGGCTCATTCCGTGCGGTGGCAGGTGTCTCTTTCGGGGTGAAGCGCGGGGAGATTTTCGGCCTGCTGGGACCGAACGGAGCCGGCAAGTCCACGACCATCCGCATGCTGTGCGGCCTGCTGGTACCGACGAGCGGCACCGGCCGCGTTGCCGGCCTCGACATCGTGCGCGACACGGAAAGCATCCGCGCCCGCCTGGGCTACATGAGCCAGCGCTTCTCCCTCTACGACGAGCTGACCGTGGAGGAGAACATCGAATTCTTCAGCGGGATCCAGGGCCTGCCCCGCGCGCGCCGGGAAACGCGCCGGGACTGGGTGCTGGAGATGGCGGGTCTCCGGGAGCAACGCCAAACCCGAACCGCCAATCTCTCAGGCGGCTGGAAACAACGGCTGGCGCTCGGCTGCGCGGTGCTGCACGAGCCGCCAATCCTGTTCCTCGACGAGCCGACGTCGGGCGTCGACCCGATCAGCCGCCGACTTTTCTGGGACCTGATCCATGGCTTGGCGGCGGGCGGCGTGACCGTGCTCGTGACGACGCATCACATGGAGGAGGCCGAGTACTGCGACCGCCTCGGTGTGATCTATCGGGGTGAACTCGTGGCGCTCGGCACGCCGGCGGAGCTCAAGTCGAACCACATGCGGGATGCCGTCGTGGAGATCACCTGCCCGCGGCCGCAGGAGGCCCTGGCGGCCGTCGAGGTGCTACCCTCGGTGCGCGAGGCCTCGCTGCGCGGCGGCGGCCTGCACGTTGTGGCGCGTGACGCCGAAGCCGCGCTGCGCGGAATTCCGGCGGCGCTGGCGGCGGCCGGCATAAACGCCAGCCGCGTCGAGCGCGTAACGCCGTCGCTGGAGGACGTTTTCGTGTCGTTGATCGAGGCGCACGACCGCGCGGCCGGGGCCCGACGGGAGGTGGAACGATGAGCCCGCGCCGGCTGCTCGCCATGGCCCGGAAGGAGACCATCCACATCCGGCGCGACCCGCGCAGCCTGGGTCTCGCCGCGGGCATCCCGATGCTGATGCTGCTGATGTTCGGCTACGCGCTGACGCTGGACGTCAACCACGTGCCCTTCGTGGTGCGCGACCAGAGCGGCACACCCGAGAGCCGGGCGCTCGTCGCCCGCTTCACCGCGACGCGCTACTTCAACTTCCAGGGCGCGATCGCGGACGAGGCCGGCATCTCCAGCGCGCTCGACACCCGGCGGGCGATGCTGGCGCTCGTGATCCCGCCCGACTTCGCGACGCGGCTCGGCGCGGGCCGCGAGGTCCCCGTGCAGGCGATCGTCGACGGCGCGGACGCGAACACCGCCGGTATCGTGCTGGGCTACACGCAAGCGGTGGTGGCGAGCCACCAGGCGCAGATCATGCTGGAAGTAGCCCGGCGGACGGGCGGGTCGCCGCCCGCGCCCTCCGTCGACCTGCGTCCGCGGGTGTGGTTCAACGCCGATCTGGAGAGCCGGAACTTCATCGTGCCCGGGATCATGGCGGTGATCATGGGGCTGATCGCGGCCCTGCTCACGGCGCTGACCGTGGCGCGGGAATGGGAACGCGGCACGATGGAGCAGCTGATCACCACTCCCGTGCGTCCAGCCGAGATCATCCTCGGCAAACTTCTGCCGTACACGGTCATCGGCCTGGCGAACATGACCGTCGCGGTGCTGATGACGGTGTTCCTTTTCGACGTGCCCCTGCGCGGCAGCGTGACGCTGCTCTTCTCGGCCGGCCTGGTGTTCGTGGTCGGCACGCTCGCGCAGGGACTGTTCATCAGCGCGCTGGCCCGGCAGCAGCTGCTCGCCGCCCAGCTGGCGATGGTCTCGACCTTCCTGCCGGCGTTCCTCCTCTCGGGTTTCGCCTTCGCCATCGCCAATATGCCCGGGCCGGTGCGCGCCATCAGCCACCTCGTGCCGGCCCGCTACTTCGTGTCGCTCGTGAAAGGCGTCTTCCTGCGCGGAACGGGGCTGGAGACGCTGGCGCGCGACGCCCTGCTGCTCGTCGTTTTCGCGGTGGCGCTGCTGGCGCTCGCCATCCGCCTCACGCGCGGGCGACTCCGCTGACCATGGCGACGCGCATCCTCGCCATCCTCCGCAAGGAGTTCCGCTCCCTCCTGCGCGACCCGCGCATGCGGTTCGTGATCCTCGGCCTGCCTGTGCTGCAAACGCTGATCTTCGGGTACGCCGTGACGCTCGACGTGCGGCACGTGCGACTGGCGGTGGTGGATCGCGACGGCACGCCGGCGAGCCGCGCTCTGGTGGCGCGCTTCACGGGATCGGCGTGTTTCGACGCCGTGGCGCATCCGGCGGACGAGACCGCGGCGCGCGCACTGCTCGATGCCGGCGAAGTCTCCGCGCTGCTGCAGATCAACGCCGGTTTTGCGGAAGGTCTGCGTGCCGGCCGCGCGATGCCGGTCCAGCTGGCGGTCGACGGCGCCGATTCCAACACCGCCCGCTTTGTCCTGAACTACGCGGCCCAGATCGCGGCCGCGGCCAACGCCGCGCTCGCCGGCGAGACGATCCGTCGCCGGTTCGGTCCGGCCGCGGCGCCCGGCGGCATCGATCCGCGGCCGCGGGTCTGGTTCAACCCCGACCTGGAGAGCCGCAACTACTACGTGCCGGGCATCATCGCGATGCTCGTGATGCTGGTCGGCCTGATGCTCACGAGCATGGCGATCGTGCGGGAGAAGGAGACCGGCACGATTGAGCAGATCATGGTGACGCCGATCCGCCCGGTGGAGTTCATCCTAGGTAAATGCGCGCCGTTCGCCGTGGTGGGCCTCATCGACACGGCGTTGGTCTCCGCGGTGGGCCTCTTCTGGTTCGACATCCCCTTCCGCGGGAGCTTCGCCCTCCTGCTCCTCGGCACCGCGCTGTTCCTGCTCGGAACGCTCGGCATCGGGCTCTTCATCTCGACGGTGAGCCGCACGCAGCAGCAGGCGATGATGACGACGTTCTTCTTCTTTTTCCCCGCGATGCTCTTCTCCGGCTTCATTTTTCCGATCTCCAGCATGCCGGAACCATTCCAGTGGCTGAGCCTCGCCGACCCGCTCCGGCACTTTCTCGTCATCATCCGCGGCGTCTTCCTGAAGGGCGTGGGCGCCGAGGTGCTGTGGCCCGAGCTGGCCGCGCTCCTGGGAATGGGTGCCGCTGTGATGGCCTTCGCCGTCTCGCGCTTCCGGAAAACGCTCTGAGCGGGTCGTAGCCGCGAGGAAGGAAGAAACGTCCGGCCAACCGGGGCCGGGCGCAGGAGCGAAGGACCTGGAGGATTACCGATCCGCGGTTCATCGGACTCGAGTGGTCCGCAGCCCCCTCCGTTGCCGGAGCTTTGGCGGGTAAACCGCCGCGGCCAAGTCGGGCGCCGGTCGCGGGAGGATTTTCCTTATTCAGCGCCTTCCGAGAGTTCCGTGGGCCGCCTGGCTCGCTTTCGTGATCTTGGCGTTTCGCGGCTCCCCTTCTCGGGCCTCCGTGAACGGTGCCTCAATGAAAGCGTCGCGCAACCGCGCCGGCTCCAAGCTCAGCCGTTCCGTGTTCCGACCAGACGGTCGAAGGCGGGGCCGGCCAGCTCGACGGTTCTCGTCGGAAAGGCGAACGCCAGGCCGCGGGCCTCGACCGCGCGCATGATCGCGAGATTCACCTCCTGCTTGATCGCGAGGGAGCGGCCGAAATCGGCTTCGGTCACCTCGTAGGCCAGCCACACGTCGAGCGAGGACCCGCCGAAGTCCCGGAAATAGACATGCACCTCGCCGCGGTCGACGTCTGGACGCGCGAGGAGCATCGCCCGGACGTCGGCCACCAGGGATTCCACCTGCTCCGGGCGACTCGCGTAGGTGACGCCGATCACCTGCTCGAAACGCCGGCCGGTGAAGCGCGAGAGGTTCGTGATCGTGTCGGAGGCGACCGTCTTGTTCGGGATCACCATCAGCGAGCGGTCCTGCAGCCGCACGCGGGTGGACCGCAGCCCCACGTCCTCGACTTTGCCGAGATGTCCGCCGATCCGCACGGTCTCGCCCACGCGGAACGGCTGATCGACGGCCACGACGATCGCCCCGAATACGTTCGCGAGCGTGTCCTGCGCCGCGAGGGCGAAGGCCAGGCCGCCGATGCCGAGGCCCGCCAGCAGCGCCTTCACGTCGAACCCAAGGCCCTGCACGGTCAGGAGCACCCCCACCACCGCGAAGAGAATGAGGGTCGTTTTCCGGATCCACGGCATGAAGGCCGCGACGCCGAGCGCCCGCTCCCGGGCGACCTCGCCGGCATGCTCGAGGAGAGCCGCCAGGCCGCACCACAGGGCCCAGAACAGCACCAGGGAGAACGCCACCTGCGAACCATGGCCGATGAACCGGTCCGCTTCCGCGGTCAGCTTCAGCACCCGCAGCGACGAGAAGAGGCCGAGCAGCGTCACCAGCGCCGCCGCCGGTCGCTCCAGCGCCGGGAACAACTTGTCGTCCAGCGTGGTCTCGGTGCGTTCCGCCAGACGGCGCAGGGTCGGGAAAAACAGTCCCGTGACGATCCGCCGGCCGAGCAGCGCGATCACCAGCAACCCGGCCGCCACCGCGAAATGCGTCACGGTGTTGCCAGAGTCCGGGATGCCGAGCAGCCGCAACGCCGTGTCGACCAGATGCTCGAGGAAATCGTGCGCGTCGATCCGCACTCCGTCCGCGACCGGGTTCTCGGCCGCACCGAGCTCAGCGGGGCCGGCCGCCGGCGCCAACGGGAGCAGCCTCTTCGGGGGAAGCCTCATGGGCGCGAGGACACTAGCCCGGGATCGGGTTTGTCAAAGGCTTTGACCGGTGGCGGCGCGGGGAAACGAAAACGCCGGGGAGAAAGCTCCCCGGCGGTTACGGCACGGACACACGCCGGATCCGGCGCGGCGCGCGGGATTCAGCTCACCGTGATCTTCCGCGGTTTGATGGCGGCGGACTTCGGCAGCGACACCCGCAGGATGCCGTCCGCGATCTCCGCGTGGATCTTGTCGACGTCGATCACGTTCTCGTGCTCGAGGACGAGCTCGTACGGGGCGTCGGAAGTCTCGCGGTAAAGCAGCGTCCAAGCCTCGGGGCGCTTCCACGACCGGCGGCCGACGACGCGGAGAAACCCCTCCTCGACCGTGAGCTCCAGGCCTTCCTTGGAGACGCCGGGGAGATGAATGGTGACGCCGAAGGCGTCGTCGGCCTCCCGGATCTCGTAGGCGGGCTTGATGGACGGACCGATGTCGACGGGGCCGGATCGGGCGCTGCGACGGGTGGGCAGACGGTTAAAGGCGGGCATAAGGGTGTGGATGAGGGACATGGTGGTTTTCTCCTGGATAGAGGTTGAGGGAGTTCGCGGTTAGGCGGGGATCATTTCACCTCGATGGTGACCTTGCGCGGCTTCGCCTCCTCGCGCTTGGGCAGCGTGACGAGCAGCACGCCATTCTCGAAAGCGGCGGTGACCTTTTCGGACTGCACCGATTCGGGAATGGAAATCGACCGGGCAAAGCTGAAGGCCTCCTCCTCGGAGCCCTCGGCGGCCGGGGTTTTTCGACTGCCGGAGAGCGTCAGGTAATCCTCCACCATTTCCACGTTGATGTCGGCGCGCGCGACGCCCGGCAGCTCGGCGCGGAGGTAGAGGTTGTCCTTATCCTCGTAGAGATCGACCGGGAAGCGGCTGCTCGCGAGGCCGTTGCCCGCGAGGTCGCCGAGAGCCGCCTCGAAGAAGCGGTCGATCTCGCTCTCGAGCCCGGACCATGGCGAGCGCGGGACCGCGCCGGGCAGGGAAGTGAGGCTGCGGTTGAGGATGGGCTGTGTGTAGCGAATGAGTCTCATGGTTTTAACTCCTGGATTATGAGGTTGGATCGCCCCTCCTGTCGCATTTCGCGGACCAAAGCCGGCGCCGGGCTAAGTCGCGCGCCGCGAGCGGTTTGATGCGCGGGGTCGGGCGGCCGGTGGGAAAAAGATGCGCGAACCGGGCGCCCAGGCGGGAAAAATCGTCGCGCGGTCCGCCCAAACCGTCATCACCTCGGTCCGACCATGACCCGTTTCGACTTCGACCGCGCTCCTGAGCGCCGCGGCACCGATTCCCAGAAGTGGCAGAAGTATGCCGGCCGCGACGTGTTGCCGCTCTGGGTGGCCGACATGGATTTTGCCTCGGCGCCGCCGATCCTCGATGCCCTGCGCGCCCGGGTGGATCACGGGGTTTTCGGCTACGCCCGCCCGACCGCGACGACCAGCGAGGCCGTCACGGGCGCGCTCGCGGAGCGCCACGGGTGGAAGGTCGACCCCGAATGGATCGTCTGGCTGCCGGGATTGGTGGTCGGGCTCAACGTGGCCACGCTCGCCTTCGCCGGACCGGGCGAGGAGGTGCTCACGCTCACGCCAGTCTACCCCCCGTTCACCTCGGCGCCGCGGAACAGCGGCCGCTCGCCCGTCGGCGTGCCGTTCACGCTCGCGGGCGGAAGATGGGAGATCGACTGGGACGCCCTCGAGCGCGCGGTCACGCCGCGCACCCGGATTTTCATGCTGTGCAACCCGCACAACCCCCTCGCCCGGGTCTGGCGAAGGGAGGAGCTGGAGCGCCTCGGCGAGTTTTGCCTTCGCCACGACCTCGTCCTTTGCTCCGACGAGATCCACTGCGACCTGATCCTCGATCCGGCGCTGCGGCATGTGCCGTCGGCCACGCTGTCACCGGAGCTCGCGGCGCGCACGATCACCCTGATGGCGCCGAGCAAAACGTATAATGTGCCGGGGCTGGGCACATCCCTCGCGATCATCCCCGACGCGGGTCTGCGAGCCCGCTTCAACCGGGCCGCCGCCGGGATCGTGGCGGAGGTCACCTGCCTCGGTTTTACCGCCTGCGAGGCGGCTTACCGCGACGGCGAGCCGTGGCGCCAGGAGCTGCTGGCCTACCTGCGAGGCAACCGCGATTACCTGCTCGATGCCCTGCCCCGGGCGCTGCCCGGGTTGAAGCTCGAGGCACCGGTGGAAGCCACCTACCTCCTGTGGATGAACGTGGCGGAGCTGGGCGTCGCCGATCCGGCGGCGCATTTCGAGCGGCGGGGTGCTGGCCTGAGCGACGGCGCGCCCTTCGGCGCGCGTCCAGGCTCCCACCTGCGCCTCAATTTCGGCTGCCCGCGCGCCATGCTCGAGGAGGCCGTCCGCCGGATGGCCTCCGGGCGCTGAGCCCGCCGCCGCCGGGCTGGTCCGGCGTGCTCACGTGGCGCCACGGCGGAGCGTGAGCACGCACTCCAGGTGACGGGTCTGCGGGAAGAGATCGAACGGCTGTGCCGCGGCCAGCATGTAACCGGCGGCGAGAAAATGCCGCAGGTCGCGCATCTGTGTCGCGGGATCGCAGGAGACGTAGACGACGGTGCGCGGACCGAAGGCGAGGAGCTGCTTCAGGAACGCTTCATCGCAGCCCTTGCGCGGCGGGTCGATCACCACGGCGGTGTCGGCCGGCGCGAATACCGGGTCGAGGCCCGCGAAGATCGCGGCCGCGTCGCCGGCGGAGAAGGTCGCGTTGGTGATGCCGTTCGCGTCCGCGTTCTCACGGGCGAACCGCACGCTGCTCTCGCTGATCTCGATGCCCGCCACCCGCTCGAAACCGGGGGCGGCGCTGAGCGCGAAAAGCCCGCTGCCGCAATAGGTGTCGACCAGGAAGCGGGCCCCGCCCGACGCCGCCTGCTCCCGCACATGACGCGTGAACGCCGGCAGCAGGAACGGGTTGTTCTGGAAGAAGTCGCGCGCGAGGAAGCGTAGCCGCAGCGGCCCGCCCGGGCGCGGCCCGGCGTCGGTGATTTCCTCGGTGATCACGGCCTCGTGGTCCGTCGTCACCGCGCCGCCCGCCTCCCGCAGCAGCAGGGTGGCGCCGCGGGTGTATAAGGCCTGCCGGGCGTGCACCGCCGCCCGCTCCTCCGTGAGGCGCGCGTTGATCGCCTCGGTGGCGATCGGGCAGGCCAGCACATCGACGATGTCAAAACGCGTGCCTTGGCGGAGAAACCCGATCGGCACGGGCGGGGCGCCTTCGCCCCCGCGCGGCGGGGAGAAATGCGGGGTGATCTTGGAACGGTAGTGGAACGGGCGCGGCGAGGGCGTCACCGGCGCGACCGGAAAGCCGGCGATCCCGGCCATGTGTTCCAGCAGCTCCGCGACCTGGCGGCGTTTCCACTCCAGCTGCGCGGGGTAGTCCAGATGCTGGTACTGGCAGCCACCACAGCGGCCGAACAACGGGCAGCGCGGTGCGACCCGCTCCGCGGCGGGCCGCAGCACCTCGACGAGATCGGCCTCGGAATAATTGCGGTGGTTGCGGAAAACCCGCACCCGCACCCGCTCGCCGGGCAGCGTGAACGGCACCATCACCACCCACTTGCCCGCGTCCGCCGGCAATTCCACGCGGCCGAGGCCCGCGCCGAGGTTCGTCAGCGTCGTGACCTCCAGCTCGAGCTCGGCGTGGTACGCGAACGGCTGGTCGTTGAAGGGTTTCCTTTTGCCCACGCGCGGAGGGAACACGCGCCGCCGCCGCGCGCGAGCAAAAGGATTTTGTCTTTTGCGGCGAACCGGTGTCTTCCATCCGCGCGTGTCCGTACCCGAGAAGATCTCCAGCCTGCAGAACCCGCGCGTGAAGGAGCTCGTGCGCCTGCGCGACCGCCGGCCGCGCGACGAGGCTGGCGTGTTCCTGGTCGAGGGCTACCGCGAGATCCTCCGCGCGCTCGACCGGGGCGTGCGCCCACGGGATCTCTACTTCTCCCCCGACTGGTTCCTCGGGACCAACGAACCGGCGCTCCTCGCCCGCGCCGAGGCCGCCGGCGCGAAACTGTGCGAGCTCTCGAAGGAGGCCTTCGCCAAGGTCGCCTACCGCGAACGGCCCGACGGTCTGCTCGCCGTGGCTCCGCAATGGCGGCGCCGGCTGGAGGACCTCGCCCTGCCCGCCGCGCCGCTGCTGCTCGTCGTCGAGGCGATCGAGAAGCCCGGCAACCTCGGCACCATCCTGCGCGGCGCCGACGCCGCCGGCTGCCACGCGGTCATCGTCTGCGATCCGGTCACCGACATCTTCAATCCCAACGTCGTCCGCGCCTCCACTGGTGTGCTTTTCTCCGTCCCGCTGGTGGTGGAGGAAAGCCCGCGGGTGCGGGCGTGGCTGCGGGAAAAGGGCGTGCGCGCGGTGGCGACGACGCCGGCGGCGGCGACGATCTACAGCGCGGCCGACCTCCGCGGGCCGCTGGCGGTCGTCATGGGCAGCGAGCAATACGGTCTCAGCGAATTCTGGCTCAAGGAGGCCGACCTGCCGGTGCGCATCCCCATGGCGGGCCAGGCCGACTCGTTGAACGTGGCGATGGCGGCGATCATCACGCTTTTCGAGGCGGTTCGCCAGCGTGGTTGAGCGCCGGGCGGGGCCGATTCGTGGCTCGCGGCACGGGCGCGGGATCGTTCTCCTCGCGGCATGGAGACCTTTTTTGCGGTGCTCTATGTTGTCGTCCTGATCGGGGTGGTGCTGCTCCTGATGATGATGCGGGAGCGCAAGGTCACCCGGAACCTCACGTCGCTGGCGGCGCGGACCGGCCTGCGGTTCCGCCCATCCAAGGAGAATGAGACCGGAGTCGGCTCCAGCGTGGAAGGCGAGTTCCAGGGGCGGCCGGCGCGGTTCTGGACCTACGCGACCGGCGCGGGCAAATCGCGGACCGAATGGGTGGCCGTCTCGGTGCGGCTCGCGGTCGGATCGCGGCTGACGATGCAATTGAAGCCGCAGGGCTTCGGCACGAAGGTCGCCGAACTTTTCGGCGCGAAGGAGATCGAGGTGGGTGATCCGCGGTTCGACGGCGAATGGTTCATCCGGACCAATGCGTCGGCCACCTGCCGCGCCGCGTTGCTCCCCGAGATCCGAGAGCGTTTGATGACCGCCCGCCTGACCGGAGCCCGCGGGATGTTCACGATCGAAAACGGAGCCGCGCGCTACCACGAGGCGGGCTCCTACTCCAGTGAACGCACGACCGCGCGTCTCGAGTTGATCCTGCCGCTGCTGCGGGACCTTGCCGAGGCCGCGGAGGGGAGCGAGGCCGCGCTGCCGGTGGCCTGAGCGCCCGCACCGCGCAGCGGGTGGGTTTGCGAAAGGCCGGGCGGCGACTTCGCTCCGCGCGTGGATCCCGTCTCCCATGTCGCGCTGGGTGCCAGCCTCGCCCATGTCTGCTGCGGCGCCCGTCTCGGGCGCTCGGCGGCTCTCGCCGGCGCGCTCGCGGGGCTGGCGCCGGACGCCGATGTCTTCATCTCGAGCGCGATCGATCCGCTCCTGGCGGTGGAACATCATCGCGGCTTCACCCATGCACTGGTGGCCGTGCCAGCCGGAGCGGCGCTCGTGGCGGCGTTGTGGCTCGGTTCCTCGAAGTGGCGCGACGGAAGGCGCTGGACGATGCTCTGGGGCGCCGCGGCGCTCTCCTACCTGAGCCATGTGCTGCTCGACGCGGCCACCAGCTACGGCACGCAGCTGCTCTGGCCGTTCTCGAACCAGCGCGCGGGCTGGGACTGGATCGCGATCGTGGATCCGGTTTTCACGCTGCCCCTGCTCGCCGGACTCGGGCTCGGGCTCCTTCGGAGCCGCCTGCGCCCCGCGGTGCTCGCGCTGGTTTTCGCCGGATGCTATCTGCTGATCGGCGGCGCGCAGCACGCGCGCGCGGTTGCGGCGCAGCGGGAACTGGCGCGGAAGCGCGGCCACACGCCGGAGCGGATCGAGGTTATGCCGACGCTGGGTAACAACGTCGTCTGGCGCGCGCTCTACGTCCACCAAGGCCGCATCCACAGCGATCGTATCCGCGTGGGCTGGTTCGCCCGTCCCGCCATCCGCGAAGGCTGGTCGCTCCCGTTGGCGGGGACCGCGGACCTCACCGCCGGCGAACGCGTCCGGAACCGCCGCCAATCCTTCGAGCGATTCGCCTGGTTCTCGGACCACTGGGTGGCGCGCAGCCCGGCCGACGCCTCCGTGCTGGCCGACATGCGCTACTCGCTCGGCGCGGACGCCTTCGATCCGATCTGGGGTATCCGCTTCACCGCGGAGGGCGCCGTCAACGAGGTGGAATGGATCAACCGTTCCCGTGACCGGCGGATCGATCCGAGAGAGCTTTGGCGCGAAATCACCGGGGCGGATGAACGCTACGGCCAGTGACCGCGGCCACGGACGCCGAAGGGCGCGGACTTGAGGAAGGCTCGCCCTGCGGATAGGCGATTCCGGATGGAATCACCGACTGAACTCCTCGGCCGCTGGCAGATGATCCGCGCCGAGCTCGCCGGCGAACCGGCCCCCGAGTTGGTGACGAGCCGAATGGTCCTTGAGCTGAGTGCCGGGCATTACGAGGTGGTCTATGCTGGGGAGGTCTCCGACGCCGGCGAATGGTCGGACGGACCAAAGGCGGGAACGCTCACCCTACTGGGGAAACGCGGCCCCAACGCGGACCGCCGGATCCCTTGCCTGTACCAGCTGGCCGGCGACCGGCTGCGCGTCTGCTACGGGCTCGACGGGACGGAGCCCGCGGATTTCGCCACCGCCGGCCTGGCGCAACGCTACACCGCCACCTACCGCCGACTGTAAACACCCCGCCCCAAAGGGGTCAGGGCGTTGAACGTTTACGAACGGGTCGAACAGGCGCGTCGAAAAACGTTCAACGCCCTGACCCCATGGGGGAGTCGCGCAGCGCGATGAAGTCCGCCCGGGACGCCTCGTCCTCGGCGACGCGCAGGCCGAGCGCGATCAGGGCGTCGGCTTGCTCCGCGTGGCCGTGGCGCGCGTAAAGCCCGGCGGCCTTGCGGACCAGCGGCACGCGGCGGGGGAAAAGCCTCACGCCCTCATCGAGGACCGCGAGATGCCGCAGGGTCGGCAACGCGTCGGAAGCGGTCCAAGTGTCGGCGATGAGTTCGTAGACCTCGGCCAGGGGTGGCGCGGCGCCGCGCGCCGCAAACAACGCCTCGAGCACGCGCGCGGTCTGCGCGGTGTCAATCCGGCCGCCGGCCCCGGCCGGGCGGGCGAGAAACTCCGCCAGGCGCAGCCGGGCCAGCTCCTGGTTAGCGCGCGGCCGCACCGGCCCGAGCGCGACGGCCGCCTCGAGTAGTTCGCGGGCCGCGGCGTCGTCGCCTCCGTCGACCTCACAGAGACCCATCACGGCCAGCAGGCGCGGGTCGCGGTGATCGCGGTCATAGGCGCGACGGAGCGTGCGCCGCGCCTGCTCGAGGTATTTCGGCGCGAGTTCCGCGGAGATGCCGCGCACGTAGGGCACCTCGAGCCGCTCCCAGTCGCCCTTGATGCACGCGATCTGAAGGTCGGAAGCGTTGACGAGCGCGAAGGGCGGCAGCTTCGCGGGGCGCGCGGGACGCAGGCGGGTGCCGCGGCGCGCGGCCTCGGGCAGGTAGGCGGCGAGCCGACGCCGCGCCTCGTCGTAACCGAAGCCCAGGCACTCGATGAACAACCGTTCGCTCGCGCCCTCGGCGGCGCTACGTTCCACGAAGCGCCAGAGCCCGGCGCGGTGCGCCTGCTGGTCGGCATCAAGACCCCAGCGCACGAGCAGCGCCGCGTGCGCCTGCCACGCCCGCGCCGGCTCGACGCCTTCCGGCAGGGAAGAATCCCCCGCGGCCGGCAACCGCTGCTGCAGGATGTCGGGCACGCCCCAGACGGGCGGGGGGAAGGCGGGATCCTTGACCTGTGACGCCGTGGGTGGCGGAGCGAACCAATCCAGCGGCGCGAGGTTGAGCTGGCCGCTGCCGTACTCGGTTTTCTGGTACAAAGTCAGCAGCCCGCCCAGGAACCAGGCCGGCAGCGCCGGCAAGCGCTGCCGGGCGAGGAAGTTGATGTAGTCGTAGGTGAGGGAGAGCCGGTCGGCGTCAACCTGATCCCGGCGGACGATCATGAAGATCGCCATCACATCGCGGTCCGAGAGACGCAGGTTGGGCAGGAAACTGTAACGCGGTCCGGCCGCAGGAGGCCGAAACCCGCGGCCGGCCGGCAGGGCAACCGGGTCCGGCGCGGCGGTATCGGCCCGGCGGAGCAGCTGGCGGATGACCTCCTGCGAGGCGGCGGGCTGGAGTTCCTCGTCGTAGAGGATCAGCAGCGGCGGCACCGAGGACTGCCAGCGGAGGGAAGGCGGCAGCATCTCGCCCAGCAGGGCGTGGAGCTGGAAATGCGCCTCGACGACGCGGCGCGTGGCGGAGTCGCCGCAGCGGGAGAGGATCTCGAAACCCATCGCCTCGCCGTGGCGCCAAGGCGGCCCCTTGGCGGCCTCCTCGACGAGAAAGGGCGGCAGCGAGACCGCCGTATCCTGCGCGGACGCCTTGCCGGGAGCGAGGACCAGCAGCGCAAGCCAGAGCGCCACCCGTCGCCAACCCGCCGACTCCCGTCCCTGCCCGGATCCGCTCACGCCTTGCCGGAGAGATCGGGCACCGTGAACGGTGCGCGGTATTGGCGGGTGAGGAGCGGATTGGCGGCGGCGGCGAACTCGCCCGTGAAGCGCTCCGTGCCGGGCGCGATTTGCAGCAAGGCGCCGAGCGCGAGCGGCGTGGCCTTGAGATCAACCGCGTTGGTGCCGAGGTGCTCCATCATGCGCCCGCACGCCTCGGCAAGCCCGGCGTTGCCGCGGATCCGCTCACGCAGGGCGTCCGGTTGGGCGGCCTTGCCCAGCACATGGGAAATGTTGCCGAGGTGGCAGAGCGCGCTGGAGACGTGGCCGTCCTCGATCGGACCGTAGAGGTCGGCCGTCTTCCGGCTTCGCACGACGTCGATGAAGTTCTGCATGTGGCGGTCGACGCCCTTGAACTCCCGCACCACCTTGCCCGATTTGTCGTAGGCGGTGGCGGTGAAGTAATTCGTCGAGACGACGCTGCCGCCCTCGCAGTCGATCACGTTGCCGACACCCACGCCGCGGAAGTTGTCCATCGTGTCACCACGCCGACCACCACCGGCCGTCGCACCCGCCTTCGCGGGCAGCCCGCGCACCTCGAAGATCAGCGGGGCGCTGGCGTAGTCGTGGATCACGACCTGCGTGTTGGGAGTGTCACCGTCATCGACGTAGCCCAGGCGGCCGCCGACGCTGAGGGTCGTGCGCGGCAGGCCGGTCTCACCGAGGAACCAACGGGCGACGTCCATCTGGTGGATACCCTGGTTGCCGACGTCGCCGTTGCCGGTGACGTGCACCCAATGCCAGTCGTAGTGCAGCCGCAGGCGGCGTGGCGGGACGAGCGGGGCCGGCCCGCACCAGAGGTCGAAGTTTATGTTGGCCGGGATCTGCAACGGGGCGTCGGCGCGGCCGATGCTGTCGCGACGCTTGTAGCAGAAACCGCGCGCCGCGGTGACGCGGCCGAGTTGCCCGGAACGCACCCACGCCACCGCCTCCCGGAGGCCCTCGCCCGAACGGATCTGCGTGCCGCACTGGACGACGCGGTTGTGCCGCGCGGCGGCGTGCACCAGCTGGCGGCCCTCCCAAACGTTGTGGGAAACGGGCTTCTCGACGTAGACGTCCTTACCCGCCTGGCAGGCCCAGACCGCCTGCAGCGCGTGCTGATGGTTGGGCGAGGCGATGGAGACGGCGTCGATATCCTTCTGCGCGAGCAGCTCGCGCAGATCGACGTAGGTCCGCACCTCCGAACCCTCCTCGGCGAGCGACTTCTTGGCGCGGGCGAGGACGGCGGAGTCGACGTCGCACAAGGCGACCACGCGCACGCCCTTCACGCGCTGCAGGCTCTGGAGATGGTTGCGGCCGCGGCCGTTTAGGCCGACGACGGCGACGCGGATGTCGCCGTTGGCGCCGGCGGACTGCGCCCAGGTGCGGGCGGAAAGAGCGGCCCCGGCGGCGGCGAAGGCGGAGGAGCGGAGGAAAGAGCGGCGATCGACGGGGTTCATGGGGAAAGGGGGCAGCTGGGGCGGCGGATCACTTGGACGCGGAGAAAGCGCGGTACTGTTCGGCGACCTTGGAGGCCTTCTCGTCGCCGGAGTGGAAGTAGAAACGCCAACGGAAGGTGACCGAACCGCCGGCCGGGATGGTCATCTCACCCGCCTTGGGCTGGTCCTTCAGGTTCTCGAAGTCGTGCTTGCCGAAAGGATTGGCGGCGAAGAGCGCGTAATCGCGGACGTGCCACCACGTGGGGTGCCGGGGATTGGACGGGTGGTCGAAGATCGCGACGCCGTGGACCTTGCCGTCCTTGGGCCCGTGGTAGTCCACCCAGGTGGAGCGCTTGCCCCACGCGGCGGTGTTTTTGACGCCCTCCGCGTTGATGATCGTGCCGGTGCCGGCATGTTTCACGCGTTGCTTGTTGGCGGAGTACGTGTGCGGCGGCGTCATCCACAGCGGCAAGCGGATCGCCATCGATCCCTCCTTGGTGTCGCCGAGTACGACGGGTTTTCCTGCCGGGGCCTTCAACGTCACCTGATAATCGAGGAAGCGGCTGTCGCCGGCGGCGGTGATGCGCACCACCGTCTCGTCCGTGAGATGCACCGCGCCATCGGGCCCGACCCAGCGGTTGCGGGCCTTGATCACGCCGGCGCCGCCCGCGACCGAGTGCTCGACCGAGTCGCTGACGATCAGGCCCTTCTTGTCACTGCCCTCCGCCCAGAAATCGATGCCGTTCACATCACCGTGGGTGAACCAGAGCGAGCGGTGATGCGGATGGTCCTCCACCTCGCCCGGCACGCCCTTCTTCATCGGGAAATTGCGGGTAAGCTGGGTGCCGTCGGCCGCCAGCACCGGGTGGAAATAGGGTTTCGGGCCTCCCTTGAAGACGTACTCGGTGAAGAGCTTGCCGCCCACCTCGACACGCACGCGATCATCGGCGCGTTTCAAGGTGACTTCAGCGGCGGGCAGGACGATGGGGAACGCGGCGGCGAGGCCGGCGACGAGACGGCGGAGCAGGGGTCGGGGGCTCATGGTGGAGCCAGACGAACAAACCGGCCGAAGGGAGCAATAGTTTTGCCGGCCGCACCCGGGATGATCAGCCCGGGCCATCGACGCATAGGACGGGGAGCTTCGCGGCAAAAGGTCGGAGATGCCGCCGCGACTCCCCATGGGGTCAGGGCGTTGAACGTTTTGGGACGCGCCCATTCAACCCATGCGCAAACGTTCAACGCCCTGACCCTTTTGGCGTTAACCGCGGCTGCATCGCCCGATTCTCCGACTGCGAGGACGCCACTATGCCCTGCGGTTCTGAGTTCCTGATCTCCAGATTCAACCCCGCCAGCCACCTTTTGCGCCCCGGCTTGAAGGCGGAATGAAAAAGGCGCGGTCCGCGAAAGGGAACCGCGCCTGAGGAAAGAGGGGATTTTCAGCCAGCGCTCAGCGCCAGTTCAGCACCAGGCGGGTGAAGTAGGTGGTGTCCATCTTCTCCACGCCGCGACCGGGGCGGCTGTTGTAGTCGTTGGCCAGGCCGAGACGGAGCTTCCAGCTCGCGTTGGCCATGGGTAACTCGAAGAAACTCTCGTGGGTCGCACGGTAGTTGCTGAAGTCTTGGAACGCGGGCACGAGGGTCAGACGGTTCACCAACAGGCCGCTCGAAAGCTCGAGGCGGTGGGCGAAGCCGAAGTCGAGACCGGCGCTCTTCACGTCCGTGGTCGCGGGATTCTTGTAACCCTCGTAGCGGAACGAGAGACCGAAGCGGCCCGTGAGCGTCTGCTTCTTCTGCTTGATGAAGTCGTAGCCCATACCGAAGCCGGCGACGTCGTAGAGCTCGATGTCCTTGATCCGGTCAAAGCCGCCTTCATTGCGGGCGTACCAGGAGTTCTTACCGGCGAAGTTGCTGGTGTAGTCCACTCCCGCCTTGAACTGGTCGGCCGACTTCACGCTGTCGGTCACCTGGCGGTCGTAGGCGAGGTAGAACTGGAGCGTGTCCGAAAGGCCCTTGAGCGTCGCGCGGAGGCTGCCGGCGGTGCCGAGCTGGCTCTTGTTGCCGTTCTTGCCCGTGACATCGACCGCGGCCTCGTAAGCCCAACCGCGCTCGAGGGCGACGAGAGCGGGATCCTTGCCGCCGGCGGCCCAGGAGGCGGCGACCTTGCCGATCTCCGAGGCGAACTCCCCTTCGGCGTTGGCGACCTTCACGCGACCGTCGCCGGAACCGGTGACCTTGCCGTCGACCCGGTTACCATTGGCGAAACGCACCGCGATGGGGGCGTCGGTATTGATGGCCACCACCTCGGCCTGCTTGATCGAAATCGAGCCGGCGTAGGTGGTTTCGACCACGACGGCGCCGTCGTCGATCTTGACGATCTTTCCGACGATGCGGGCGCCGCCTTTGATGTCCACGGAATCGGCGGCCAGACGGGCCGCGCCGCAGATGGTGAGCAGACAGGTGATGAGGATGCGGAGGGAGGAGGACATGCGTTTATGAAATAAGAGAGCAGCAAACCGCTTCAGCGCAAAAACGGTCAACGATCAACCTTAGGCGAATTCGGAACAGCGGACCTTGGTCCCGCCTGGCCGCGAAGGGCGGCTCGACACCCACGCGGGCGACCCCTTCCCTGCCCCGCACCGCATGGCCGCGCCCCAACCCGAAAGACCCGAACTGATCGTCGCCGACCGTTGGCGGGACTACGCCCTGTTGGATTGCGGCGACGGCATGAAGCAGGAGCGTTGGGGTCCGCACACCCTGGTGCGGCCGGACCCGCAAATCCTCTGGCCCCGGCACGGCCGTGAGCCCGGCGCGGTCTGGGAGGAGTGGGACGGGTTCTACCATCGCAGCGACAAGGGCGGCGGGCATTGGGAATTCCGGCGTCCGCTGCCGGAGTCCTGGACGATCCAGTACGATCCCCTCGGGCTGACCCTCAAGATCCGGCCGACCTCCTTCAAGCACACCGGCCTGTTTCCGGAGCAGGCGGTGAACTGGGATTGGTTCTCGGCGCGGATCGCGGCGGCGCGAAGGGCCGGCCGCGAGGTCGCCGTGCTCAACCTTTTCGGCTACACTGGCGCAGCGAGCGTGGCCGCGGCGAAGGCCGGGGCGTCGGTTTGCCACGTCGACGCCGCCGAAGGCATGGTGAAGTGGTGCCGCGAAAACGCCGCGCTGAGCGGCCTGGCCGACGCCCCCGTACGGTACATCGTGGATGACTGCCTCAAGTTCGCCCGCCGGGAGCTGAAACGCGGGCGGCGTTACGATGCCGTGATCATGGACCCGCCGACTTACGGCCGGGGCAGCTCGGGCGAGATGTGGCGGCTGGAGGACAACCTCTGGGAGTTGCTCAAGGAGTGCCGCGCCCTGCTAAGCGACGCCCCGCTCTTCCTGCTGATCAACGCCTACACGGCGCGCCTTTCGCCCACCGTGGTGGGAAACCTCTTGGCCGAGCTCATGCCCGGACCCGCCGGCCGAATCACGGCCGGCGAGGTGGGATTGCCCGCGCGTAGCGACGGCAAGGTGCTGCCCTGCGGCATTTACGGCCGCTGGGAAGCGGCGGGCTGAGCCCGCCGCGGGACTCAACGCATCGCGTCGCGCTTCTTCTGGTCGATCTCGGCCTTGGCCAGGATTTCCGGAGCCACCTTGATGCCCGCCTTGGCCAGCGCGGCGTCGAGGAGGACCTCACCCGCCAAATAGCCCGTCACCGTCGCGGCGATCTTGCCGTCGCGGCCGATGATGAACTGCTGGGGGATGCCGCCGACGCCATAGAGCTTGGCGGAGGCGCGGTCGGCGCCCCGCTCGGCGGGGTCATGCGAAAAGACGAAGTCCGGGTACTTGGCCTGGTTGGCCTTCACCCATGACTCGAACTTGTCGCGGGTGTCGCTGGTGCAGGACGCGAGAATGACGACGCCCTGGTCCTTGTACTTGGCGGCCACTTCCTGCGAGTGCGGCATGGAGGCGATGCACGGACCGCACCAGGTCGCCCAGAAGTCGAGCACCACCACCTTGCCGCGGTAATCGCTCAGCTTGACCGGCTTCCCGGACAGGTCGGTGGTCGTGAAGTCGGGCGCCACCGCTCCGGGCTCGAGCATCTTGACCCGGGGAGCGGACGAGCGCGCGGCCCGCTCATCGTTAAACGCCTTCAGTTCGGCGTCGGTCGTGACCTTCTTCGGCATATCCGCCGCCGCCAGCTTAACGCCAGCGCGCAGCAGCAGGTTGCCGATGGTCTCGCCGTAGTTCGGGCCGAAGCCGGCGCTCCAGCCGATGAGCGTGCCGTCGGCCGCCATCGCGATCGTGGTCGGCACCGGGGTGAGCACCCCGCCGATCTGCATGGAGATCGTGCGATCGTAGAACGCGCGGGAACGCGCCGTCTCCGCCTTCAACTCCTCGGGCGACATCTGCTCCCGGGACTTGGCCGGAGGGGTTAGCTTGCCCAGACCGTCGTGGGCGACGCGGAAAGAAAGCTCCTTGTTCTTGGCCATCCAGCCCTGCAGGGCCTCCAGCGAGTCGTACCCGCCGATACCCAGAAAATCCACCTGGTCAGCGTAGGCCTTCGCCAGCCCGTTCCAGCGGGCCAGAAAGGCGTCGCCCGGGCCGTTGCCCGCCGACCACAGGCCGATGATCATCGGTTTTCCGCGGCGGAAATCAGAAAGCTTGGCCGGCTTGCCGTCGGCCGTAGCCAACAAGAAATCAGGCAGCGCGGCCGCCCCCTTGAGACGACCGAGATCGGTCATGAACGGCGGCGGCGGGTTGGCGGCGAGCCGGGCGAGCTCGGCCGCGCGCTGCTTTTCGGCCTCGGCCGACTCCTTCAATTGGGCCTCCCCCTTGGC